>Ga0209692_10000299_pt1 | contig 142341 bp, 118 predicted proteins | sample tdDd472_FD_187129 | JGI IMG/M metagenome (GOLD analysis project Ga0209692, IMG submission 187129) | Marine sediment microbial communities from the Atlantic coast under amendment with organic carbon and nitrate - tdDd47.2 (SPAdes)... | ecosystem: Environmental > Aquatic > Marine > Coastal >... | reverse complement strand
TCGGGGGCGAGGCGGTGCCCTGGTACAAGATCGGCCGCGAACGCTTCATCGACACCTACTACACCGAGCGCGCGCCATGGTTCGGTCTCTACTGGTGGTTCCGGCGCACCGGCTGGCTCGGCCCCAAGGGCTCCAACCCCCACGACGCCGACCCCGACACCACCGAGATCGGTGTCGTCTTCGGCGAGACCCCCGACCGCCTCGACGAACTCGAAGATTCCAAGTTCGTCCACTCCCTCGCCCAGGTCGCCGATGTCCGCGACCGCGGCTTCGTCATCTGGGCCTCGCACTCGAGCATCATCCCCTTCACCCAACGGCTCTACGACGGCGACGACGGTGCGCTCTTCGCGGCCCTCATGGTCGAGGGCAACCCCGCCGACTTCAACGCCGACGGTCGCATCGACTGCCTCGACCACCGCACCTTCTTCAAGAACTGGTCCGACTCGCTGCTCGACCCCAAACCCGCCCCCGCCTTCTGGGACGGCGACATCGACAACGACGACAAGGTCACCCCGCTCGACGTGCTCGCGTTCCTCAACCTGGCCGCGTGGGACGGGTGCACGCCCTGACCGGCCCGGCGAGAGAATGTGCGATCGTCCCGAAACCACCCCCGCCACACTTGCGTAACGTCGGGACCGCTCACGGCGGCGGGCGGCGTTGAACGCCCGGCCGGAGCCCCGGGCCCGCGGCCGCAGCCGGCGGGCCACCCACAGAAAGGACCGTCCCCATGATCGGGCAGAATCGCTGCGCACTCGGTGCCGCCGCCCTCGCCTCCCTCGCCGCCCCCGCGATCGCCGGGGTCGTCGAGTTCAACTTCGCCCGGGTCGGCAACTCCTACTCGGCGTTCCTCGGCAGCGACGACCCGCTCGTCGGCAAGGAGATCGTCGCGGCACGCATCTACCTGACCATCGAGTCGTTCGACGGCTCCGACGCCGCCAACTTCTGGACCGACATCACCCTGCCGATCCAGCCCCTCGACGGCAACACCAACTCCCTCTACCTCGCCGGTTCCGACCTGGGCTGGTCGGGCTCCGGCACGTTCACCTACTTCCTCGAGACCACCGACCTCAACGGGCACTTCGTTTCGGCCCGCTGGGGCGCAGAGACGCCCGGCTTCGATTTCCGCGGCCGCATCGTCGACGGCTCCCGAATCGAGATCGAGTACGTCCCCGCACCCGCCACACTCGCCCCGCTCGCCGCCGGCCTGCTCGCCCTGCGCCGGCGCCGGACCGCGTAGGCACACCCCCACCATCGCCCCCTCGGCCGCCGACGAACCGGAAAAGCAAGGCTCGTCCACGGCCGCGCGCGCAGAGCGAGCCTCGCCCGCGGGGATTCCCGCACCGGACGCCGCTACGCTCGCTCCATGCGCCTCCTCCTCACAAACGACGACGGCATCCACGCCCCCGGCATCATCGCCCTCCACCACGCCCTCGCAGCCGAACCGGCGATCGGCGGCCCCGGTGACGAGGTCTTCCCCGTCGCCCCGCTCACGGTGCAGTCGGCCACCAGCCACGGCGTCACGTTCCACACGCCGCTGATGGTCTCCCCCGTCACCGTCAACGACCGCATGCGCGGCATCGCCGTCGACGCCCGTCCCGCCGATTGCGTCAAGCTCGCCCTCACCTGCCTCTGGCCCGAACGATTCGGCGAGGGGTCCCGCCCCGACCTGGTCGTCTCCGGCATGAACGCCGGGGCCAACTGCGGCATCAACGTCATCTACTCCGGCACCGTCGCCGCCGCCCTCGAAGCCGCGTTCCTCGGCGTCCCCTCCATCGCCGTCAGCCTCATGATCGGCACCGGCGAGCCCGACTACGCCTGCGGGGCCGCCCACGCCCGGCGGGCCATCGACGCCATCCTCGCGCACGGCCCGCTCGAGCCGCACACCTGCCTTTCGATCAATATCCCCCCGTGCGAGATGTCCAACCCCGCGCGCCACGAACCCCTGCCGCTGGCGGTCCGCCCGATGAACACCCACGGGCTCCAGGACGGTTACGAGCGCCGCGTGAGCCCCGGGGGCGAGGTCTACTACTGGGCCAACCGGTCCGGTCTCGAGTTCCGCCAGACCGACCCCGACAGCGACGTCCACGCCCTCTTCGACGGGCACATCACCGTCACACCGCTCAAGTACGACCTGACCGAGCACGACCACCTCCACCTCTGGCGGGGCGAACTCGAGAGCTGACGCCGATCGCACCGGCGCGCGCACAAACAAACCGGCCGCGTGTTACCACGCGGCCGGTTCAGGGATACTTGCGAGAGAGCAGGTCTCGCAGTCTTCGTTATCCGAGCAGCGTCGCGACGTCCTCGGCCGATTCGGCCAGACGCGTCTTGAGGCTCTCGAGCTTCTCGCCGTCGATCTTCAGCACTTCCAGCACGCCCTCGTCGATGTCGAGCGTCTGCAGGTCGAGCCGGTAGGGCTTCTCGCCCATCTCCGCGACCAGACGGTCGGCCAGATAGACCACGCAGGGCAGAGTCCGGCTGTCCTTGTCCGCGGCCATCGGCTTGTGGTGGTGCGCCGTGACCAGCTCAAGGCACCGCGGGAACTTCCACTTCTTGCAAAGCGCCTCGCCGAAGTGGCAGTGGTTGGCGCCGTAAACGGTCTCCTCGACCTCGAGCATGTCCATCAGCGGCACGCCCGCAGCGTTGACGCCGAGCGACTCGACCACCTCGATCAGCTTCTGCCGATCGGACTGCATCATCACCATGATCCCGATGTCGTGCATCAGGCCAGCCAGGAACGCCTCGTCGCTCAGACCCATCTTGAGCGTGTCAACGATGATCTTCGACGCCGCGGCCGTGGCGTTGGAGTGCGCCCACAGGTCCTCGGCGCTGAACCGGGGCGTCAGGTTGCCGCCTCGGAAGAGCTTCGAGAGACTCGCAGCGATCGCGATGTTCTTCACGGCGTTGAGCCCGAGCAGCACGATCGCGCGGTTGATCGACGCGATCTGACCGGGCAGGCCGTAGAACGACGAGTTGACCACCTTGAGGATGCGGCTCGAAAGCGCCGGATCCCCGGAGATCACCTCGTGCAAATCGGACGCGGTGGACTTGGGGTCCTCCACCAGCTTGATGATCTGGAGAGTGACCTGCGGCAGAGTCGCGATGTGGCTGATCTCGTTGATCGCCGAGTTCACGACCTGTTCACGCTGCTCCGTGGTGGTGCTCATGCCGAATGCTCCGGGTGTGATAGTCCAGACCATCGCATCGACCCGCCCGGCCCCCAACTTGCCCTCGGTATGCAGGAGAGACGAAAATCACAGGCGTTCGCACGCTCAATACGCGCAGCACTTGCGCGTCAGGCCGGCCTGGAACGGATCTACCGAAGCGAGCAGCGCTGCCGCCCGCTCCCCCGCCCGGCCGTCGCCGTAGGGGTGCACCATCTCCCGCAGGTCGAGCGCCCGCGCCCGACCCACCGCCGCCGCAACGTCCGTCACGAGTTCTCTCTGGGACTCAACGACGTTCCCCGCCCGTTCGCGCCCGGTCTGCCGCGCCCCGACGTTCACCGCCGGCACCCGCAGCACTGCCGCCTCGATCAACCCCGCCGAGCTATTGCCCACCAGCACACCGCCCGACGACGCCAGCCGGAGCAGCACCGACACGAACCGCTCCCGCGGCATGTGCCCCGCCCCCGTGACACGCTCGTGCGCCGCCGACGCGACCTCGATTGCGCGCACAACCCCCGCGCGCCCGGGATCGCGATTGGGCTCGAGACAGAGCACCCGCCCCTCGACCGCGCCGAGCGTCCCCTCGATCACCGCCGCAGCCGCGGCTTCCTCTTCCTCGGCGTGCCGGCCCATCGGGTGCATCAGCACCACCGCCGCCGGCGCACCGACCGCGTCCCACACCTCGTCGTCCGCCGGTGCCGCGTCGGCCAGCCCGTCCACTGCCGGCGAGCCGACCACGTGCACGCTCTCGGGCCGCTCGCCCATGCGCCTGATCCGCTCGGCGCTCTGCTCGGTCGCCGCCAGGTGCAAGTGCGCAAGCTTGGTGATCGCATGACGCATCGCCTCGTCGGCGATGCCCTCGGCCCGGTCGCCGCCGTGGAGGTGTGCAAGCGGGATGCCCGCGACACTCGCCGCCGCCGCGGCTGCGAACGCCTCGATCCGGTCTCCCAGCACCACCACCCAGTCAGGCCGATTGCCCGCAAACGAGCGCGCAAACCGTGACACCCCGCGCCCGACCGCCTCGGCATCGTCCAGCCTCGTCGAGGGCCCCGGCTTCTGCATCGGCACCGAGTCGGTCACCGGGAACGCCTTCTTCACCTCGCGGAAGGTCTCAGCCGGCGGGATCAGGTGCGAGCCGGCCGCGATGACCATCAGCTCGAGCCCGGCGTGGGCCTGCACCGCCGCCATCACCGGCCTGAGCAACCCGAACTCGGCCCGCGAGCCGGTCACCACCGCCACCCTGCGCGCGCCACCGCCCGACGGCGCGTCATACTCGCCCGGCCGCACCGAAGGATCACCGTCCCAGCCGTCTCCGATCATGCCAGCACTCTAGCGCCGAAACACGTGCTCACTGCACCCACTCCAACTCCGCCCGCACCGGCCGGTGGTCGGAGGCCACCTCCTCTGCCAGCACCTCAGCCGCGCCGACAAACCCGAACGACGGGCGGTGCATCACAAAGTCAATCCGCTTGGTCGGCCCGTCCGACGGGAACGTCGCGCCATCGCCCGCCGCGGGCGGCACGATCCGGAACCCCGCCTCCTCGAACGCACGGATCGTCCGCGAGCCCGGCGTGTCGTTGAAGTCGCCCGCGATGATCACGCCATGCTGCCCGTCGAGAGCCGCGAGCAGCGCCTCGGCCTGCGCAAACCGCTCGGTGTCGTCATCGAGCCAGTCGAAATGCACGCAGACGAAGAGCACCACCGGCTTGCCCGGCGGCGCGATCTCCGCCGCGAGCGCCGACCGCGGCTCGCCCTTGCCCGGCGGCAGCTCGATCGTGCGCACCAACGCGATCGGGTGCTTCGATAGCACCGCCAGCCCGTACCTCCCGCCCTGAAAGTCCATGAAGGGCGCAAACGCGTGTCCCATGCCGGTGAGCAGGCCGTACTCCGAAGCCTGATAGACCCCACCCGTCCGCGATGCGCCCTCGTCGATCTCCTGCAACGCCACCACATCGGGACCGGCATCGGTGATCACCCGCGCGATCCGCTCCAGATCGAGCACGCCGTCGGTCCCCTCGCCGTGGTGGGTGTTGTAGCTGAGGACCGTGAACACATCGGGCGACTGCGCCGCGGGTTGCTCTGCAGGACTGTCGTTCGCCCCGGGGCGCGAGCACGCCCCGACACAGCAGCACAGCACAACACCCAGAACGATTCGCAGTCTGTCCATGCTCCGAGCTTACTCGACCCCCGCCAGGTCAGCTTCGCACAACGGCATGTCCGCTTCGACAGGCCGCACAAGCCGCCGCCCCAGCACCTCACACAGCCGCCACGGCTCGAGCCCCGTCCCCGGCCGCTTGATCGTCAGATCTGCGCTGGTCAGCACATGCCCGGCGGGCAAGGACCCGGCCGTGGTGACCGACTGCCGCGAGACCGCGCGCACATCGCGCTCACAGTCGAAGAGTTGCTTCCGCCCGGTCTCGCCCGGCGCACCACGCCCCGCCGCCTTGGCCCGCCTGACATACTCGGCAAACGCCCGCGGCTCGAGCGACGCGGCGTGGTCCGGCCCGGCCGCCCGCGTGTCGTAGGTCAGGTGCTTCTCCAGCACGCACGCCCCGCGCGATACCGCCTCCGCCCCGGTCTCCACACCGGGCGTGTGATCGCTGTAGCCCACCGGCAGCCCGGTCGCCGTCGCGATCGCCCCGATCCCGCCAAAGCCCGGCTCCGGTGCCGGGTAGCTGCTGACGCACTGCAGGAACGCCAGCCGCGCGCGCGCCGCACCCAACCACCCCGCAGCCCGCGTCACTTCGTCGATCGTGCTCGCCCCTGTGCTGACAATCAGCGGGCGACCCGTTCCCGCCATCGCCTCCAGCAACGGCCGGTTCACGATGTCCGGGCTCGCGCTCTTGTAGGCGTCCCACGCCAGCGACTCGGCGCTGGCGACCAGTCCGACGCTGAAGACCGTGACGATCGCGTGCACACCGCGGGCGTGCGCGCGCTCGACGACCTGCGCCATCTCGTCGATCGAGAGCTCGAGCCGTCGCAACATCGCCAGCGGATCGGTCTCCCCCGCCGCGGCCTGATAGGCCGCGAGCTTGGCCGCCCGGCTCATCAGCCGGTCGGTCTCAAAGAGCTGGAGCTTGACCGCGTCGGCCCCGGCGTCCGCAGCCGCGTCGGTCAGCGAAAGCGCGCGCTCAATCGACCCGTCGTGATTCACACCAATCTCGGCGATGACATACGCCAGGCTCGATGCATCGATACGCGTCCCGCCGATCTGCATCTCAGGCACCCACCGCCGGGCGGGCACCGAGCCTCGCCTCGGCCACCGCGAGATCCGCCGCCGAATCGATGTCGACCACGTCCCCCTCGCCCGTCATCACGCCCCGGTGATCGTCGCCCAGGAAGCTGTGCGGGTGCGCCGGATCCGCGCCGCCGAGCTTGTGAAAGAGCGCCGCCCTCGACACCACCATCACGCCGCCATCGGGCACGAAGCTCGGCGAGAGCTCCTGCCGGCGGTAGACCCCGCCGAACAAACGCTCGCCCTCCCACGGCGTCACGCGCCCGTCAGCGCCGAGCCTCACCTGCCAGAGCGGGTGATACTTGCCCACCGACGCGTAGCTCTGCACCGAATCGCACCCGCTGGTGCACCACAGCTCCACCGCCCGATCGATCAGCCCCGGTGGCCGGACCGGCACGTTGCCGTAGAGAAGCACGGCGCCCCCGACCTGGTGAGTCTCACCCTGCGCGCGCGCCGCCGCGTCGCGCTCCAGCCACAGCACCGCCTCCCGCAGCGCATCGTCCACCCGGGCGGTGTCGGTCGCGAGGGTGTCGCTCCGCCGGTGGGGCGTCGCGCCCATCTCCGAAGCAAGATCGAGGATGGCTTCGCTGTCGCTCGAGACCACGACTTCATCCACCGACTGTGCGCGCACTGCCTGTTCGATGGTCCACACCACGCAGGGCCTGCCCGCGATCGGCGCGAGATTCTTGCCCGGCACGCCCTTGCTGCCCGCCCGCGCGACGACCACCGCGACAACCGTCCCACGATGAGCGTGCGTCTCGTGCATCGTGTCTCGCTAGGCCGCGACCGCCGGCTTGCCGCTCTCGCTCCCCTGCAGCAGCTCGCGGAGACCCTCCTGCTGCCGCCGTGCGCGGACGACCCTCGCCCACGCCTCGACCAGTCCGTCCGCACACGCGTTCGCAGCCGACTTCCCGCTCCAGCGCCGGGCCCGCACCAATGCGTCCCCGTCGCTGAGCACCCGCAGCTCGCCGATCGAGCGCCTCCACGTCGCCAGCAAGGGCTCGGGAAGGCGTTCGATGCGGTTGCCCTCGATACGCCGCGGCAGCGGATCGATCACGCACGCCTGCGCCATCGCAAGCCAGCGGTCGTAGAACGGCTCGATCTCCTCGTACACCCGGTCGCACCGCGTGATCCGCGGCACCAGCCAGACACTCGGCATCCTGCCCCCGTCCGTGCCCGACCTCGATTCCAGCATCGCCACCAGATTCTCGCGCACGTTGTCGAACGACGACATCCCCGCCATCGTGCGGTAGCCCTCCGCCGTGTCGGCGAGCAGATCGACCGACACGACGCCCGCGCCGGATTCCAGCAGCGACATCGCCGTCTCGCGATCGCACTGCAGATCGGTCCGGACATGCACCATCAGCCCCGCGTCAGACGCTGCGCCGACGACCTCCCGCCACGCGCCGTGCATCAGCGGGTCGCCGGCACCGCCGAGTGTCACCGCCGCGTCCGGGCGTGCCTCGGCGAGCTGCTCGATCAGGCTCACCGCGTCGGCCACGGCCATCGGTTGCCGCTCGATCCCGCGCTTCGTTCCGGCGATGAGCTGGGCGAGCTGCCCACCGGTCCGGCGGCCGGAGCAGAGCTCAAGCGAGAGGTGCGCAGGGCCGAGCGAGGCGAGATCCGTCGCGACGTCCCGGAGCCTTGGGCCGAGCGAGGCTGCGGACGTGCCGATCGCCTCGTCAGCTCCGCACCCGCGTCCGTATGCGCGGGCGATCATGTCAGCTCGCCACGCCGAATCGGCGATCGCGCGCACGCCGATGTCCCGCACCTCAGGCCCGACCCTGACGCACCCGGGCTTGGCGACCGGATCGAGGATCGGCGCCATCGGGACGTAGCCCAGCAGGCCGCCGATGGTCGCGAAGCCGCCGGCCCGATCGGCGCTCGAGGCGAGTTCTTCGACCAGCGATCTGTCGAGCACGCAGGGCGAAAGCCCGGGGGCCGCCTGCGTGAAGGTGAGGCGTCGGCGCTCGGGGTCCTCGCGATAGCGCTCGATCACCTCGCCGGTCAGCCCGGGGTCGACGAGTGCCCAGTCTGCGCCGACAACGACCGCTGCGTCGATGCGCAGCCGCGCCATCGCGTCGAGCGTGGTCGCGGGGTCGAACACCTCGTCCCACACGGTCATGCCGCAGAGCCCGCTCCGCCAGCAGTCCGAGGCGAACGCGCGGGCGGCGGCGACGCCGCGCCTGCGCGCGCCCAACGGGTGCTCGGGCGTGGGTTCGATCTGTAGTGCCACACGCCCGCGATCCTCACCGAGCAACGCGGCCTCATCGCCGACCAGCGCGCGCGCCCGCTGCGGATCCTGCGTCAGCAGGACGATCCGGTCCAGGCTCTCACTCTGCGCCAGCCTTGCGATGGTCAGCTGCAGCGCATTGAGCCCGCCGGCGATCGTGATCGCCAGGTCTCGCCGCGTACCGAGGGCGCCGGATTCTGCGTCCACCGCGACGATCGCTGCGACGTGGCGGCGTGCTCCCGACCGGTTGGTGGTCGTCGTCTGCCCCGTGCCGTGCTCCTCCGGATCGCGGGTGAGCTTGGGGGCCGAGCCGCGCATCGCCCGCTCGGTGTCGCCGAGCATCTTGCGGAGGTGTGACGCGGCCTCGGCGATCCACTCGACGTTGACGATGTCGCGCTCGATCTGCCGGAGCTGCTTCTCGAGCGCCGAGCCCGAGTCGTCGAAGTGGATCTGTCTGTCCGACCGGAACCGCTTGAGCTGCCCGGTCTGGTTGAGGTGCTGCACGAGCTCGTAGGCGGGCTGGATGGTCCGCACCTTCTCGCCGATGGACTGCACCTTGCCGATCAGCACGTTCACCCGGGCGTGGTTGCCGTGGGCATCACGCATTTTGTGCAGCAGTTCCGACGCGTCGCGGCTCATCCGCTCGACGCGGTGCACGTCCTGGGCCAGGCGGTCAATCCGCTCGGCGACCCGCGGCCGCGTGAGCGCGCGCAGGTCGTCGTTGCGCACCGCATCAGGGATCGTCTCATCGGCGGCTGGCGCTGGCGCGTAGGTCGCGAGCGCCTCGGCCAGCGGCATCGCGGTGGTGGCGCGTTTGGCGACGCCCCCCTCGGTCGCGTCGATCGTGGTGCGCCCGGCGGCCGCGTCGGCCTCGAACATCCGCTCGAACTGGACGAGGTACGCCGACATTTGCTCGTCGGAGTAGACCCTGCGGCCGAGGTGGTCGGTCGCCTCGCGCAGGTGGGCGCGGTTGCGGACAATCCGCTGCCACTCCATCGTCTCCAGCGTGTTGAACTCGTTGAGCTCGCCGGCCCACACGTCGTGGATCGCGGCGCCCGACGCGTAGTACTGCCCGTCGGTGAAGCCCAGGTCCTGCCCGATCAGGATGACCGGGTCGCACCCCAGATGCCGCGCGAACGTGTGCGCGAGGTGCGCCACCGTCGCGCCGGGGGCGATGTCGCACCCGTCGTGGGCGAAGCCGCTGCCGAGCACCTTGGTCAGCGTCTCGTCGTGCAGGCAGCAGATCGCGCCTGGGTAGGCCTCAAGGATCGCCGGGTTGGCCTTGGGCTCGACGATCAGGGTCACGCCCTCCACGTCGGCGGCGGTCAGCCCCTCGTAGAACCGGCGGCTGATCTCGTGATGGTCGAGCGCGGTGACAAAGTGCGGCCTGATCCCGGCTGCGAGAAGCTGCTTGAGCACCGTCTGCACCGCGACGATCACCACCCGGTCGCGCACGCCCGGCTCGGCGAGCAGGTCCATGTTGCGCGCCAGGCTCGGGCCGGCGCTGACGACCACCGCCGGCCTGCCCTGCGCGCACGCGCTGAGCCCCGCGATGCCCGGCACGCTTGCGTACCAATCAAGGTTCATCAGCCCGTTGCGGAGCGAGGCCTCGGTCTGCATCAATGTCGTGACCACGTTGGTCCGGATTGCGCGCACGGTGGTGGTGAACGCCTCGCGGAACTGCGCCGCCCGTTCACCCAGCCGCGGCCCGCTCGCCCCGTGCTCGATCACCTTCACGCCCAGCGAGACCGCCACCTCGGCACCCAGCAGCGCCTCGGAGATCACGCCGCTGTCCGGCCGCGTCAGGATCGCCACGTTGGACCGGTCCATCGCCTCGGCCAGATCGACGCGCTCGAGCACGGCACGAAGCAGGGCCACATCGGGCTCGAAGACCACGACCACGCCGGTCCGCCCGAGCTTCTCGGCCAAGAGCCTGACGTGATGCCCGAGCCCCAGCCCCAGCACCACCGCCACGCCCGACTCGGCGGTGACGAACCGATCGGCCAACCTCGTCGCCTCGTCCAGCGGCCTGCGGCCGCTGGCCAGTCGCCGCATCGAGTCGCCCGTGCCGATCGTCCCGGTCAGCTCGCCGTCCTCGGCGAGAGTGAAGGACACGTCCGGAGCAGACATTGACTGTTCAACGAGCCTGGCGGTTTCCGGCGAGCAGCGGGAGAGGGCCTTGAGATTCCGGGCCAGCACCTCCGGGGACGCGATCGGTTGGTGCACATGGTCTCCGCCGGGTTGATCGATCATCGCTCGTACCTCGCTGCGGGGCATCCTGCCCACCCGGGAGCACCCGGAGGGCTCCGGGTGCGTACAAACAGACGACGCCGGTTGGCGTCCGTTCATGGAGCATCGGCCTTTGGCGCACCAACCCTCCAGATTGACGGCCCGCCGCGGGCGATTCAGTGCCCCGGTGGCGGCCCTGCTCGGTGCGGGCGCAAGCGCGAGCGCCCAGCTCGACATCCTGCAGCCGCCGCCCGACCTGCCCGGCCTGGCCGACCCGCCGTTCCTTCACCACGCCCTGTTTGAGAACCCGGTCCCGTTGGTGATCGTCTCGGTGCTGGCGGCCCTGCTTGCCCACGCCGTCGCGGCCCGGATCGACCGCCGCAAAGCCGGGCTGATCGCCTCGGCCGGGGCCCTGCTGCTCGGTGTCGCGGGCTTCCTGCTCGCGACGCTCGTCCAGACCGACCGGGAAGCGGTGGAGGAACGGACCCGCCAGACTGTTACAGCGGTCGCCGAGGCCGACACAGCGACGCTGACGACCATCTTCGACCCCGAGGTGCGGCTCTACTACAGCGGCTCCCGGGCCGGCTGGAACAGCGGACGCATCCTCAGCTTCATCGACACCTATCTCCTGCCCAGACAGCGATACGAGGTCGAGACGCACAGCATCAGCGGCATCCAGACCCAGCTCGGGCCGGGGCGGTTCACCGCCCGCTCACGCGCCAGGGTCAGCGTCACACCGGTCGGGGATCGCGCCCCGACGAGCGTCATTTGTTTGATGACATGGCGGCAGGACCCCGATGCGTCGGGCCCGGAGAGCTGGACGCTGACCGAGATCCAGCCTCTGTGGGTGCAGGGGATCGGCGAGATCGACAGCCGGGTGATGCCGCAGGGGTTCTGAACGGAGCTGCTCCCCACACCCGCGCGGGCCGACTTAGTCGCCCGGCACGGCGACCAGCTTGCTCGGCTGCAGCCGGAACGAACTGGCACCCTCGCCCTTCGTGCCGGGGATCCGCTCGCGGATGCCCTGGCCGTTGAGAAGATTGAGCGCGTGCCGCTCCCGTGTGCTGAGCAGCTCGAAACTCTCGATCCCCTGCCGGTTGCGGGGGTCGTAGTCGTCCTGCCCGAAGACCCCGACGGTCACCATCGACCGCTCCGGGGCGTGGTAATAGAACGCCAGCTCGCCGTCACGACGCAGGAGCACGGCCGCCTGCTCCGCGGCCTTGCGGAACTCACGGATCTCGGCGGGCGTGGCCGGCGAGCGGTCGCCCCGCCCGTAGATCCCGATCTGCAGCGTGTACAACGCGTTGTCGTCCCCGAAGAGCTTCTTGGCGTTGCGGAGGTCGAGTTCCGGCAGGCTGCCCGAGAGCAGGCTGGGGTCGGGCGGCGAGAGCAAGGCTGAGGCGAAGGGGAACTGCCCATCGACGCGGAGCGTGCGGAGGCGTTCGAGATCGGCGATGGCGCGGGGGTCGTCGGGCCCGTCGTAGCGGCCGTAGGCGACGACGGTCGCCTTGTCGCGCTTTTCGACGAAGGCGCCGGTCAGCCCGGCTTCATTGACGACCTTGGCCAGGCCGATCTCGGCCCGCTCGGCTGCGCTGAGGGGCCGCTCTCCGGCCTTGGGCTCGATCTCGGTGAATGCGACGAGCACGATCGACCAGTAGGCCGCGGTGTCGTTTGCAGGGTTTCCTCGTCCGGTCGCGGTCAGCGGCGCGAGCACCTCGTCGGCCTCATCGCGGAACTTCTCCAGGTCGCGCTCGCGTGCCGGGGTGTCGCTGGTGTCCTTCTTTGGACGCGCTTTGAACTGGCCGAACGCCCCGGAGGAAACCAGAGCGAGCGTGATCAGCGCCAGAAGAATCTGTGGTTTTGCCATCGTCATGGACACGGTCGACCTCCAATACCGGGCGTTCCCTGCACGGTAACACGGTCGGACCTCCAAATCGAGGTTGGGGCTTGGAACGGGCTTGAGCGAGAGCCGCAGATCGCGCGAATTTTCTCGCGTGTCCGGAGTTTGGTTATCTTGCGTAAGGTGATTCTGAGAGTTGGTTTAGGCCCAAAGGGGAGCTTGTAGACCCTATTGGAGTTTCCGCGCGCGGTCCTCCGATATCAGAGGTGGACACGAGAGAGGGATCGGGGCCGGGGCCACCCGGCCACCAGATGACCACCGAGCCAGACGGCTCGATATTGTTCGGGAGGTGTGCGGAATGACAGACATTGGACCCATCGGTGGGGGGGCTTCGACGCACGGAGTGTCGCGGCCTCATCTTGAGGCGGAGGCGAGGGCCGCCGAATCCAGACCGGGCGACCGCGCCCAGACCAGATCCGCGCGGCGTGGGGCCGACCGGGTCGAGGTCTCCAGCATCGCACGAGAGCTTTCAAGGATGCAGGATCCGGTCCGGCAGGACCTGATCGACCGCGTGCGGTCGGAGATCGAATCGGGCACCTACGAGACCGAAGCCCGGCTCGACGGGGCGATCGACCGCCTTCTCGGCGACCCCGATTTCACCGGCTGATCCCGCAGCGGACCAGCGCCCTCATAACTCCATCTTCTTCGCCGGGGCCCGCTCTCACCGAGCGGGCTCTGTGTTTTTCGGACCCGGAATGCGCCCATTCGGACCACGGCTGCGGGCTCGGTGGTCCCATTGCCCTCGGAGAACGCGTGCGTCGTGCGGGTCGTCCGGATCGCGCGGTTTTTGCGCGATTTGGTCTCCTGCATGCTCTTGCGAGAGGATGTCGAGGCTCTTGATCCTCGCCGATGACGGTGCCACTCGATCCCCCCCGGTCCGGGAGACACCAGATGCCGACGGCGCCCAATCACCTCGAACACCTCGAAGCCCGGGTCCTGCTCTCGAGCCCGGACCCGATCACCGACGACCACCCGCTGTGGGCCGTGCCGCAGGGCTCGGCGGTCATCGACGGTGAGCTCAGCGACAACGAGTGGGGCGACGCGTTCCAGACCACCCGCACCCTGGCCTACAACGAGAAGGTCGTGGCGACGGTCTATCTGATGCACTCCGACGAGGGGCTCTACATGGGCGTCCGGGTGCTCGATCAGCACCTCTGGGCCGACGGCGGCGGCGACGGCGAGGGCCGACGCTGGCAGCTCGAGAACGACGACTCGATGCTCTTCTACTTCGATCAGGACCGCTCGCAGGAGGAGTACTTCCAGCCCGAGGACCGGGCGTTCGGGTTCAACATCGGCAACTTCGACGACCCGAAGAACGACGCCGACGGGCCCGTGCGCCGCTACAAGTTCATCCAGGGCGACGGCGAGGGCGGCGCGCCGGATGTGGGGTTCTTCGGCGACGACTGGGGCCGCATCGTCGACAGCGGCGGCGACACCGACGACTACTTCCTGCCCACCGGGGCGATGTTCGCCACGCAGTACTGGGGCACGGTCAACGACGATTCGGACATCGACACCGGCTGGACGAGCGAGGCGTTCATGCCCTGGGAGGGGCTGAACATGACCGCCCCCGCCCACGGTGCGTCGATCGGCATGAACTTCGACATCATCCTCGACGACACGGGCGGCACGCGCGACACGGTCAACCGCCGCCACTCGTCGGAGAAGTGGGACGGGCCGTTCATCCCGGACGACCACCTCGTCGGATCGCACAGCAGCTACAACGCCTCGCAGCCGGGCGTCAACGGCCCCGTCGGGTACGCCGAGGTCATGTTCATCGACGCCCGCGCCGAGTCGGTGCCGCCGGCGATCGCCGATCTCGCAGCGGCGGAGGTCACCGGGTACAGCTCGCGCCTGCGCTTCACGTCCCCGGCCGCGACTTCCGGCGGTCTCGGGCACGTCAGCGAGTACCAGATCCGATACTCCTCGAGCTCGATCGACTCGGCGCAGGACTGGCTCAACGCCTCCGTGTTCGAGAACCGGTATCTGCCGCGCCCGGCCGGGCTCTCCGAGGACCTGCGTCTGATCGGGCTCGAGCCGTCAACGACCTACCACATCGCGATCCGCGCCGTGGACGCTGCGGGCAATGTCTCGCCGATGGCGACCACGACCTTCCAGACCCAGTCTGTCACGCAGGACACCAGCAACGGCATGCGCATCGTGCCCTCGCCGCTGGGTCGGTTGCTCATGACCGAGGCCGGCGATCCGTTCCTTTCGGTGGGCGACCACCTCGGCCTGAGCTGGGCGTACACGCGTCAGCTCTTCCCGGGCGATGTCTGGGACCCGGGCAACAACATTTTCCAGAACTTCTACGAGAACGAGCCGATCGAGGGGCCGGTCGCGCCGTACTTCGACGCGCTCGAGGCCCAGGGCGTCAACACGATGCGGGTGTTCATCGAGCAGCCCTTCGCGCCCGAGGCCCCCAACCTGCCCAACGACCCGCGTGGCAGCTTCTGGCTCGAGCACAACGCCGGCGTGTACAACGAGGACATGCACGCGTTCCTGGACAACGTGCTCGCCGAGGCGGACGCCCGCGGGATCTATGTCGTGCTCTCGGCGTTCTCGACCTACTACTACCGCGACGGGTTCGGCCAGGACGGCCCGTGGTCGACGCTGCACGGCGGCCCGCTCACCGACATCGACGACTTCTTCCAGACGCCCGGCACGCTGCAGATCGCCAAGGACCGCATGGACGAGGTGGCCAGCTGGGTCCGCGACAGCCCGTACGCCTCGCGTGTGATCGGCTACGAGATCATCAACGAGTGGAACGCGCGGGCGTGGACCAGCAACGCCGAGGGCGAGCTGACATCCGACTCGGCGACGGAGATGATCCGCCGTGCGCAGTGGATCGGCGAGCTGGCGCGGCACGTGCGCACGATCGATCCGCAGCGGCTGGTCATCAACCCGCCGGTGCTCGAGGACATCCGCGGGGCGATCGCGCGGTCCACGCTCTACAGCCGCGACTTCGATCTCGTGATGCCCCACCTCTACACGCTGGCCAACGAGGAGCCGATCAACAACCCCTCCAGCGACCGCGCGATCGGCGCAGCGGTCGAGCAAGCCCGCGTCACCGCGTACTGGATGCACCTGGCCGAGGATCGTCGGCCGATCATGAACGGCGAGTGGGGCACCGTCCGCCGCCTGTGGCCGACAGGGCAGACCTACTACACCGATCAGGAATACCTGTGGGGCACGCCCGCCTCGAGCCCGTCGTTCACGCTCGCCGAAGACGAGGCGATCTTCAGCGCGGTGCTGTGGTCGGGCATCGCCACGGGCCAGCCCGGCACCCCGATGCGGATGGCCTCGGAGAACCTCGACTTCATCACGGGCGTCAATCGAAACGACCGCACGATCAAGCAGGGCTTCATCCTCACCGACAACATGCGCGCCATCCAGAGGCTCATCGCCGACTGGCGCGACACCACCTCCATCGGCTTCGACTGGATGACCTACGCGCCGGACCCGCTCAGCGGGCGGGCGTTCGCCACCTCCGCCGCCGGACACACGCTCTTTGCCTCCGGCGGCTCCGACGGGGCGCAGGGTGTGGTCTACGTGCAGCAGGACACCGACGCCCGCAGCGGCACCGTCTCCGACGGCACGCTCTGGCTGGCCGGGCTGGACAAGGACTCGCTCTTTGACATCGAGATCTGGAGCACCGAGATCGGCACCGACGCGCCGATGCGCGTGCTGCGGAACCGCTACAGCGGCGACGGCACGCTCACGATCAACCTGCCGGCGTTCGACGGCAGCGTCGTGGTGCGGTTCCGCACCGACAGCACGGTCGGCACCTTCGAGGAGATCGCCGCGATCAAATCCGGCAACAAGACCGTGTCGTTCTCGCTCGGGCTCGACCGCCAACCGATCGCCACGATCTTCGCCAGCGACACGCAGATCACCACCACCGTCGACATCGCCTCGCTCGTCGGCTTCCGGGGCCAGGCGGTGGACATGGTGCCCTACCGCACCGGCGACGGGATCGTGCACCTTGCGCTGACCAACGAGAAGCACCACCTCTGGGTGATCCACGGCGACCTTTCCACCAACACCTGGACCGCACGCGATCTCACCGCCGGCATCGGCGCGCCGGGCATCACCGGCGACCTGACCGTCTACCAGCCCAACTGGGGCTCGATCCACATCGGCGGGCTCGATGTCCGGGGCCACGCGGTCAACTACTGGTGGTCGCCCGGCCTCTCAGACTGGGAGTTCTCCGACCTCACCGCCATCCTCGACGGACCGACCATGAGCGGCGGGCTGACCAGCTGGGTCGCGCCGTGGGGCGCGCTCAACCTCGCCGGGCTCAACGACTCGGGCGAGATCGTCGTCTACTGGTGGGTCCCCGGCATGTCGAGCTGGGCCAACCTCAACATGACCGCACGCTTCGACGGCCCCGCGCTCGACGGCCAGCTCGCAGCCTTCGTCACGCCGTGGGGCGCGATGAACATCCTCGGGCTCAACGATGCCGGCAACGCCGTCGCCTACTGGTGGGTGCCCGGCGCCTCGGGCTGGATCATCTCCGACCTCACCGCTATCACGTCAACCGCTTCCTTCGCCGAGGGGCTCTCCACCACGCTCTCGACCGACGGAGGGATCAACGTCTTCGGGCTCGACGCCGACGACCGCCTGAACGTGCTGCGATGGACACCGGCGAGCGGTCGCTGGAACGACACCAACATCACCACGTCGGTCGAAGCACCGTCGGTCACCTTCCCCGTCGGCGCAGCCTCCGCGGGGAGCCACCTGACCGTGCTCGCCCGCAGCACAAGCGAGGACGCGCGACTCCTGCTCCACACGCTCGACCTGGACAACCGGCAGTGGGACTGGGACTACGTCTCGGCGATGGACGACGCGGCCTGAGCCCCCTCGGCAGCGCCGAGGCGGTCGATCGCGAGCATCGCCGCGCCGACCAGGCCCGCGTCGTCGAGCAGGGCGCTGGCGACGACCTCGACGCCCTTGCACTTGGCGGGGAACGCCACCTCGCGGGTGGCCTTGCGCACCCGATCGACGAACGGGTCGCCGATCGCCTCGGTCAGCCCGCCGCCGAGGACGACCTTCTCGAGGCTGAGCAGCGTGACGATGCCGCCGATCGAGCCGCCGAGCAGATCGGCCGCGTCGTCGATGACCTCGCGCGTGAGCGCATCGCCGTCGTGGTAGGCGGTGGCGAGGGCCTTGCTCTTGACACGCTCGTACCGCTCGTTGGTGATCTCGCTGAGGCTTGACTCGCGGTTGGCCATGATCAGCCGCACGATGCGCGTCACCACTGTCGAGCGAGAGCAGTTGTGCTCCAGCGACCGGGTGCCGGGAGGGTTGCGCGGGAAGAGCAGCATGTGCCCGATCTCGCCGGCGGTGAGGAAGTGCCCGCGGTAGAGCTGCCCGTTGAGGATCATCGCCCCGCCGATGCCGGTGCCGACCCACACGCCGAGCACCTCTTTGGCGCCCTGCGCCGAGCCCAGCACCCACTCGCCGTAGACCGCGGCGTTGACATCGTTGTCGACGACCGTCGGCACGCCGAATCTCTCGGTCAGGATCTTGGCCAGCGGCACGTCGGTCCACCGCAGGTTGACCGCCTCGAGCACCGTTCCGGTGTGCGGGTCGATCGCCCCGGGAGCGCCGATGCCGACGGCACCGAGGTCGCTGAGTTTGACATCGGCGTCGTCGCAGGCACGCTCGACCGCCTTGAACAGCCGGTCGATCACCTCGTCGAGCCCCTCGGCGGCCTTGGTTTTCTGCCGGTACTGCCCGAGGATGGCTTGCTCGGCTCCGACCTCGCGGGCGTCGGGGCGGACCACGCCCACCTGCATGTTCGTGCCGCCGAGATCGATCCCGACAATCGGCCGTTGCGTCTCCATCGCGTGCTCCCTGAAGTGTGGACCCGCGTCCGTGTGCCTCTGACCGGCGAGTGTACCCCTTCAGACCAGCCGGGTGGCGAGTGCTGCGAGACCGGGCACCTGCGCGCGCACCCGCTCGGCCAGTGCCGCGGCCGACCCGGGCTCGACGATCGCGAACATCGCACTGCCGCTGCCGGTGATGTGGACCTCCTCGCCGAGCACCTCGCGCGCGCGCATCCTGAGCAAGGTCAGTTCGGGACGCACCGCACAGGCGGGCTCGGCCAGGTCATTCCAGAGCGCCGAGCTATCCACCGTGCCGCGTCGGGCGAGCGTTTCGATCCGCTCGGCGTCGAGCGTGCCGCCGCGCCCGGCGCTGACCGCGTCGTCGAAGGCCCGGTAGACCGAACCGGTCGCGCACCCGAAGCCGGGCACCAGCAGCACCAGTTCTCCCGCGGCACGGGGTGTGCGTTCGATCGCCTCGCCGAATCCTCCCACCACTGCCGGCCGCGGCACATCGCCGTCGGTGCCAGGCTCTGCCACGAAGAAGGGCACGTCGCTGCCCAGTGTCGCGCCGAGCGTGCGCAGCACATCGGCGCCCAACCCCAAGCCCCAGGCCCGGTCGAGCGCCAGCAGCGTCGCCCCCGCGTCGGACGACCCGCCGCCGAGACCGGCTCCGGTGGGGATCCGCTTGGTGAGGACCAGACGGGTGGGGAGGGCTCTGCCCACGTGCGCCTCGACCGCCCGCAGCGCCCGCCACGCGAGGTCTCGCTCAAGAGGCCAGTCGATGAGTCCGGGGCGGGCCGCGTCGGCCGCCCAGCGAGCGCTCCATGTGGACACGGCGGAGAGGGTGCTGCGAGAGGACGGGCCCAGCGGCTGGACGAGCAGGTCGTCTGCCAGATCGATCGCGTGCATCCACGTGCTGATGCGGTGCCAGCCGGCCCGCGGGCCGCCGGCGGGCTCGGGCCCGGCGAGAGAGAGGGCGAGATTGACTTTGGCGTGGGCCCTGAGCCGGACGGTCTGCATGACCACGACCTTATCATGCTCTGGAGGTCCCGCCCATGAACGTCCACCATCTCACCGCCGCCATGGACCGCATCGCCCCGCTCCGGTACGCCGAGCCCTGGGACAAGGTGGGTCTTCAGGTCGGCTCGCTGGACGCCCCGCTCGGGGGGCCCGTGCTGCTGACGATCGACCTGACCGAGCGGGTGATCGCCGAGGCGGTCGCGATGCGTGCCAGCGCGATCGTGAGCTACCACCCGCCGATCTTCAGCCCGCTCGACGCGGTGACCGATGCGTCACCGAAGCAGCGGATCATCCTGCAGGCGGCGCGGGCGGGGATCGCGATCTATTCGCCCCACACAGCGCTCGACGCTGCGCCGGGGGGGGTGACAGACTGGCTGTGCGAGGGGCTGAGCGGGAGCACGACCAGGGGCAAGATCGCGGGCGACTGCCGCGCACTGCAGCCGCACGCCGAGCCCGCGCCCAACAGCGTGCCCAGCATGAAGATCGTCACCTTCCTGCCCGAGAGCCACGTCGAGCAGGTCCGCAACGCGCTGGCGACGGCCGGGGCCGGGCGCATCGGCCACTACACGCTGTGCTCGTTCGAGGCCGAGGGCATGGGCACCTTTCTCGGCTCGGCCGAGAGCTCGCCGGCGGTCGGTGAGCGCGAGCAGCTCGAGCACGTCCCCGAGCGGCGGCTGGAGATGGTTTGCGCCAAGCCCGCGGTCGCGCTCGCCCTTGAGACCCTCCGCCGCTTCCACCCGTACGAAGAGCCGGCGATCGATGTCTACGAGCTGGAGCCGCAGCCGATGCGGCACATCGGCGCGGGCCGGCGCCTGGTGCTCGACCGCCCCGCCACGCCGCGTGAGCTGGGCGAGCGGCTCCGCACCTTCCTCTGCAACGCCCGCGTGCAGCTCGGCCTGCTCGACGACAAAAACGCGCCGGTCGAGACCATCGGCGTCGTGCCCGGGGCGGGCGAGTCGCTCGCGTCGCTCGCGGCACGCGAGGGGTGCGAGCTGTTTGTCACCGGTGAGATGCGCCATCACAGCGTGCTGGCCGCGCTGCACGAGGGTGTCCACGTGCTGCTGGCCGGGCACACCAACACCGAGCGCGGGTATCTCACGAGGCTGGCGACGAAGCTCGCCGACGCGCTGCCGGGGCTCGAGGTACGGCTGGCCGAGAGCGATCGCGACCCGCTGGTCGTGCTCTAGAGTCGGCACCGCGGCTCAGCCGCCGGTCACCTCGTCCACTGGCATGGTGATCACCAGCGAGATGTCGTCGACATACCCGTCGTTGCCCGCGCCCGACGCCCGCACGCATTCGATCTCCACCTCCGCCCACCGCGCCATGCTCGGCGGGGTGCCGGTGGTTTCGCGTCGGATGAGCCCGGTCGCGCCCTCGCGGTCGGCTGCGGTCACCGGCGCGAGCATCGAGACGCCGAGCAAGTGGTCCTCGTCATCAAACCAGCGCACGCGGACGGCGGCGCTGTCGTCCTGATCGGCGTAGCCGCCGAGGTAGGCAGAGAGCGTGAACACCGCCTCGGTGGAGTCGATCGCCTGGCTCAGCGGCATGAGGTCGATCCGCTGGTTCGCGACGGTCACGCCGTTGGCCCCGCCGCAGAAGAAGTTGTTCCCCCGCTCGCCCGGCCCGGGGTCGGTCTCGCTCGGGTAGCCGTCGGGCGAACCGTACTCGACGACGGTCACGCCGAAGGGCCCGGGGTTGAGCCAGCCGGCGATGTTCTGGTGGACGTGCTGATCGGCCATGCCGCGGTCGAGCTCGGCCCCGCCGTTGAAGACAAGGTTGCGGCCGAGCTCGACGGTGCGCGATTCGGGGAAGTCCAGCCCGACCACCCGACCGTCGAGCCCCATCTCCGGCGTGATCGGCACGCCCATGTGGTAGAGCGCGGTGGTCACACCGTCGACGTTTCGCGGCGTGGGGAAGGCGGGCATCCGCAGCACGTCGCGCCCGCTGACCAGGAACGGGATCGTGCGCTTCTCCGGCGTGTTGCCCGAGTGGCCCTTGTCCATCGAGCCGCCGTGGTCGGTCGTCAGGATCACCAGCCAGTTCTCGTCGAGGATCTCCGGCCTCGCCCGCATCGCCTCGAGCACCTGCCCGACCAGCCCGTCGGCGACGGTGATCGCGTGGAGATAGTCGTACTGCTCCGGGTGGAAGCCGTGCGCGTGCCCGGCGTTGTCCACGTCGGCGATGTAAAGGAACATCGCGTCAACGTCGGTGTCGGGGTGGTCGGGGTGGTCGCCCGCGAGCAGCTTGGCGGCGTCCGCGGCCGCCTTGGCGTCGCCGTCTTCGGAGTACTCGTGGAAGATGTCGATGTCGGCACCCGTCGGCTGGAACTTGTAGATCGCGTCCCAGGTGGTGATGCGGACGGTGTCCCACTCCGGGTTGTGCCGCTCGAGCCACTCGAAGAGGTCGGGGTAGTGCTCCAGCGAGGTGCCGCGGTAGTCGTTGGCGGTGACGGTGTGCTTGTCACGGTGCACGCCGTGGAGGATGGTGGACCAGTTGGGCCCGCTGAAGGTCAGGTCCTCGCACCGGGCGTCGGTGGCGAGCATGCCGCGTTCGATGAGCGAGTCGATCGCGGGCGTGTCTGCGGCGAGGAGCGCGTCGGGGCGCAGACCGTCGATACCGATGTAGAGGAGCTTGGGGGCACCCTGGGCGGCGCACGAGGCGGAGAGCGCCGCCGAGGCGAGGCTCACAGCGAGGGGCAGGAGGGGTTGGGCGGGCATGGACGATCCTCTTCTGATTCTGGGTGTCGGCACGGCGGACTGGGGATCGACCCGCGAGGCTCCTGCGGGTTCCGCATGAGGCCGAGGGCGACGCGCTCAGACTAGCGATGTCGCCCGGACGGGAGCCAATCCCGTGGTTTGCACTTGATTCGCGTGGGTTGGTCTCCAGAAATCCCGCCTCCGGGCAACCCCTGCCTTGACGCCGCACCCAGCTTGCGGGACACTCTGCCCCCGGCCGGGCCTTCCGGATCCGGGGCCGCCGGCCAGGCGTATGGCCGGGCGGGGCCGATCGGTGGGTCGGCCGGGGCGCAGCTGCTGTGCCCCTACGCTCTCGGCGACGTGCCGAGCGGCGCGATCACTCGCGGTAGACACGGTGGCCAGAGGCCCCGGCTGCGAACCACGTAGGGTGGCGAATCAAGACTCGGTCTGAAGCGGAGAGTGCACGATGGCAGGACGAGGTGGCACGAGTGTCGGCATCATGGTGACGATCACCATTCTCGGCCTGCTCAGCCTGGGGCTGTTTGTGAGCACGATCGTGTTCTACGGCAACCTCAACAAGGCCAGGGGTGAACTCGAAGCCGCCCAGCAGGGCCTCAGCGAGTACATCAACGCTCAGGAACGGCAGGACCCGCTGATCTCCACGATCGCGGACAAGGCCGGCCGGGCCAACAAGACCGTGGTGGGCTACCTCCACGACGACCTGCGCCAGTCGGTCACCACCATCACCAACCGCGCCGACCGCGGCAGCTTCGGCGATGCCATGACCCGTCTCGAAGGCGTCCGGCTTGAGGGCATCGCCCGCGCCACCGGATGGAGCGGGCAGGGCGAGCCGCCCAGCCTCGCGCAGATGGTCAACGGCAGCTCCTTCGAAGAGCTCCTCCGCCAGCTCAACGGCAACATCGACCTGCTCAACAGCCGCATCCGCTCGGCCGAGACCGCCAAGGAGGTCGCCGAGAACGACCTCCGCAACGAGCAGGACCGGAGCCGGGCCCGCGATGCCCAGCACCGCACCACGCTCGCCGCGATCAACGACGAACTCGCCCGCTACCGCGCCGAGGTCGAGCAGTACCGCAGCGGCGTGAACCAGCACCGCACAGACATGGACACCCGCGTGGCCAGCATCCAGGGCCAGGCATCCAGCCGCGAGAACGAACTTCTCGACCGCGTCGCCGCACTCGAAGAAGAGAAGCTCGACCTGCGTGACCAGGTCGAACGGCTCCGCGGCGAGCGGAAGTCGGAGATGCTCGAGGGCCGCCCCGAAGAGTCGCTCGTTGACGGCCGCGTGGTCGCGGTCGACCCCGCCGAGCGGACCGCCACCATCGATCTGGGCACCAACGACAAGATCCGCGTGGGCCTGACCTTCGCGGTCTACGAGGAGCCCTCCGCCATCCGCGTCAACGAGAACGGTGAGTACCCCCGCGGCAAGGCGTCGCTCGAGGTCATCCGCGTTGACGGCATGTCGGCCATCTGCCGCGTCACCAGCGAGCGTGCGGGCAACCCCGTCGTCAAGGGCGACGTGATCGCCAACGCCGTGTACGACCCCAACAAGGTCTACAAGTTCATGGTCGTCGGCAACTTCGACGTCAACCGTGACGGCATCGCCACCGAGGCCGAGCGGGTCGCCATCGCGGCGCTCATCGGCGAGTGGGGCGGCGTGGTCTCCGACGAGCTCTCCGGCGATGTGGACTTCCTGGTCATGGGCGCCCGCCCGACGCTGCCGCCCCCGCCGCCGCTCAACGCCCCGATCCCCGTGGTCGAGCAGTTCGTGCAGGCCCAGCAGGTGATCGCTCGCTACGACGAGCTGTTCCAGCAGGCCGCCGCGACGTCGCTGCCGGTCCTCAACCAGAACCGTCTGCGGACCCTCATCGGCGGGTTCTAGCCCCTCACCCTCGGAGGCACCCTCGTGGGGGCCAAGCTCCCTCAGGCGCTCCATACGCCGATGTTCTGGCTCTTGCGCAGCGGGCTCTCGCTGCCGCTGGTTGCCGGTCCGCGCCCGTCGCTCGAGATGGCCCGGACGCTCGGACGCACCTTCGCGCAGCTGCCGACCAACCGCAAACGCATCGACCGCGCCTGCGGCCACCTCGCGCTAGCCTGCCCCGAGTTCACCGAGGACGAACGCCGCGAGCACGCGATACGTTCCTACGAGCACCTCTTCATGCTCGGTGTCGAGATCGCCTTCGCCCCGCGCCTGATGAACGAGGACGGGTGGATCCGCCACATCGAACTCGACAACATGGCCACCTGCATGCAGGCGATCTTCGCCGACCGGCCGGCGATCCTCATCACCGGGCACTGCGGCAACTGGGAGCTCACCGCGTACACGCTCGCGCTGCTCGGCTTCCCGATGCACGCGGTCTACCGGCCGCTCGACAACAAGCCCGTGGACGACTGGGTCCGCAAGACCCGCTCGCGGCGCGGGCTGGTGCTGCTCGACAAGTGGGGCGCTGTCAAAGCCATCCCGCCGCTGCTCGAGGCCCGCTCGCCGGTCGGCTTCGTCGCCGACCAGAACGCCGGCGACCGGGGGCTCTTCGTCCCCTTCTTCGGCCGGCTGGCCAGCACGTACAAGTCGATCGGCATGGCGGCCTACCAGCACCGCACCTCGATCATCGTCGGGCAGGCCCGGCGGCTCGGCTGGAACGCCCGTGACGACAAGGCGGTGACCGACGGCTTCGCGGCACCGCACTCCGGCGACGGCATCCGCTACCGGATCGAGATCGAGGACGTCTTCCATCCGGAAGACTGGGAGAGCCAGCCCGACCCGCTCTACTACATCGCGGCCCGGTACCGGCGCGGATTGGAGCGGTTGATCCGCCGCGCACCGGAACAGTACCTGTGGATGCACCGGATGTGGAAGAGCCGCCCGAGGCACGAACGGCTCAACCGGCCGTTCCCCGATACCCTGAGGCGGAAGCTCGAGTCGCTCCCCTGGATGACCCAGGACGAACTGGAGCTGATCGTGGAGCGTTCGGAGCAAGACCGGGCGTTCCTCGCCGAGCACAACATGACCCGGTTGCCCTGAGCGGTGTGACCGGCTTGAATGCACCACGCCCCGGGCCGGACCCGGGACCACCACCGCGACGCTGCCCGGCCAGCGATCGCCCAGAGGCGGGAGCGCCCCATGACCAACCCACCCAAAGGCCGTCTTGAGGACATCCGCGTGCTGATCGTGGACGACGATCAGGACGTGCTGGAATCGATGCAGGCCGCGTTCCAGGCCGAGGGCGCGCTCACGCTCGCCGTCGGCGACGGCAACTCGGCGGTTGACGCCTGCAACGACGACCCGCCGCCGGACCTTGTCATCCTCGACATGATGCTGCCGGGCCGCTCCGGCTTCCTCGCCCTCGAGCGCATCAAGGGTAACGAGGACAGCCCCGCGGTCATCATGGTCACGGCCAACGAGGGCAAGCGGCACCAGGCCTACGCCGAGAGCCTGGGCGTGGACGGCTACATGCTCAAGCCGGTGCCGCTGACCCGCCTGCTCGACGAGGCCGTCGCGGTGATGAACGCCCGCGATCAGGACGACGACGGGGACGAGGACTAACCCGTGGCCAAACGCTCCCGAATGATGGTCCTCAGCCGCCGCACCGAGCCCGGCGAAGAGCCCGAGCCACTCGGCACGATCGAGCAGATCGAGAAGATGCTCGCAGCCTTCAACACCGCCGAGGACGGCAGCAGCAACACCACCCTCGGCCTGCTCCGCCTCCACGGCCCGGGGTTCGTGCTCGACCTGCCCACCAGCATCGACAAGCCGATGCAGATGATGGCGTCGGTCAACGACGACGAGACGGCGTGGCCGGTGCTCAGCCGCATCTGCCGCAACCTGGGCTGGTCGATGACGGACGGGGAGACGGGGCAGACGTTTATCTGAGGCCCCGGCCGATCGGCGCACCCGCCGCATACCCTTGCCCATGCCCACTTACGTCTACGAAATCGTCGACACCAAAGGCGAAGGCACCGGCGAGTGCTTCGAGGTCGTGCAGCAGATGAGCGAGGACCCGCTCAGCAAGCACCCCGAGACCGGCGAGCCCGTCCGGCGCGTGCCGCAGGCGCCAAACATCGCCGGCAAATGGTCAGACATGAAGGGCAAGAGCCAGCTCTCGAACAAGAACCTCGACCGCCTCGGCATGACCAAGTACGAGAAGCGGGGCGACGGCTACTACGAGAAGACGGCCGGCAAGGGGCCCAAGACCATCCACCGCCCGCCGGACTGACGCCGCCGGGTCGACCCCATGCCACCCCCCACCCCCGAGAGCAGTCGCGATGATCCGGCCGACATGCCTGCGCGCGCATGGCTCGCGGCCGCGCTGGACCCGCAGATCTCCGGCGAGCTGGAACTCGTCTACGAGCACATCACCCGCGCGGTGGACACCCGCAAGCCGGTCTGCAACACCTCGGGGCGCTGCTGCAACTTTGATGAGTGGGACCACCGGCTCTACGTCACCGGGCTCGAGGCGGCGTACCTCTTCACGCGCCTCAACGAGCTGCGCGACGAGCCGCTGACCGTCGCCGACATCGACGCCGCCCGGGCCGCGGGGGGCTGCCCCTTCCAGAAGGCCCTGCTCTGCTCGGTGCACGCGATCCGCCCGCTCGGCTGCCGCACCTACTACTGCGACGAGACGGCCCAGGAGTGGCAGCACGACCTGACCGAGGACCAGCTCCGCGAGGTGCGGGCGATCCACGACCGGCACGGGCTCGACTACCAGTACGGCGAGTGGCGCGGGATGCTGGAGATGCTCATCGACGCCTGAACCGCAGCGCGAGCAGCGCCGCGAACGCGCGTCCATCCGGCCTCACGCTCCGCGCCAGCCGAGGCGGCTCGGCGAACCAGCCCTGCAACGCCCCCCGGAGTGTGGCCCACTGCCGCGGGAGTGACAACCCGCTGAGCTTGTGCGCCCACGCCCAGCCGAGCAGCGCGCCGGCCACACCGTTCACACCACGCCCGTGCCGCCGGGCCAGCCAGACCCAGTTTCGCGTTGCGAGCCGGCACCATCTGACACTCTTGCTCGCCGCGGCCGGCGAGTCGTGCTCGCACCGCCACGCAGGGTTGCAGTGCACGCCGAGCCCGGTGGCGAGGACCTTCATCGCCAGGTCCGTGTCGTTGCGGTAGAGGAAGAACCGCTCCTCATAGCCCCCCACCGCCAGCCACACACTCCGCCGCACGAGGTTGCAGCAGCCCATCACCGGCCAGTCGTCGCGGGGTCCGCCCGCCGCACCGGCGAAAGGCCACTCGCTGGCGCCGGTCTTGGGGTGCACCGGCACGAGCGTGACCGCGCCGAGGTCGGCCCGCTCGCCGAGCAGTTCGACCGCGGCTTCGAGCGCGTCCGGATCGGGCCGCGCGTCGTCGTCGAGAATCAACACAAGATCGCCCGTCGCCGCCTCGACGCCCCGGTTGAACCCGGCGATGGCGACGTTCTCCTCCAGCGGCAGAAGCGTTGCCCACGGCGCGTGCTCGCCCGCTGCCTCGACCGAGCCGTCGGTCGAGGCGTTGTCTACGACGATGACCTCGGCATCCGCAAGCGTCTGGTGCGAACGGATCGTCTCCCCAAGCCGCGAGAGCGTCTCGAGCAACGCGTCTTTGCGGTTGTAGCTCAGCACCACGACCGAGAGCGCGTGGCACCGGCTCCCAGCCGGTGCGCGCGCATCGTGCTCCACCGGCATCAGCGCCGCCGTGTCCTCCACGGCCGGGAGCACCGACCGCCGGTCGCCCCGCGCGCCGAGGCGCAGAGCCAGCCACCCGCCGCGCAGACCGATCCCGGCGCACCGGGCGACCGCGCCCAGCCGCGACACGCGACGCGCGACGAACCCCCCGCCCGCGCACTCGATGAGCGTCTTCCCGACAAACCAGTGCGCCGGCGAGCCCTTGGCCGGGACGATCGCCACGTCGTAGCGCGGCCCGGCGATCGCCCGGCGCAGCATGGCTGCGAGGCTGCGGGTCGGCGCGCGCGCGGCCTGTTCGGCGTCGTAGCCGCGAGACTTGAGCGCGTCGCGCATGCAGTCCCGCTCCTCGGGCGTCGTGTCTTCGGGCCAGTCGATCAGCAGCGTCCCGCCGCTCTCGCCCGCCTTGGGCAGCGCGGCACCGAGCGTGTCGTAGGGGTGCATGCCCTCGGTCTTGGGCAGGTCGGTCGGCAGGCCGCTCAGGCGGCCCGCAGCCGCGTCGCGCAGGCCCCGCAGATGCAGGGCCGCGAGATCGGACCGGCCCATCAGCTCCTGATTCACCGCCCGCAGCACCTCGCGCAGGGCCCGCTTGCACCGCACCGTGCGCCCCAGGCCGAGGGCGTCGATCGGGCCGAACGCGTTGCGCGCGCCGAAATACCGCGGCAGGGCCGCGAACCGGTCAAACCGCGGATGACTCGCGACCGATTCGGCCAGCACCCCGACGCGCCCGCCACCCTCGCGGGCCAGGCGCAGGCACCACTCGACATCGTCGGCATTCAGGAACACCTCGGGCATGAGGCCGACGAGGCGGACGGTCTCGGCCCGCACGAGCGCGCAGCACGCGGCGACGTAGTCGCAGTCGATGATGCCGCCGCGTGTCTTCTCGGGCACGCGCTCGTGGGCGGGGCCGAAGCGGCCGGTCTTGCGGTCGAGCCGGCCGCCGACCTCCTGCACCTTACCGGTCGCGGTGTCGAGCAGCACGGGCCCGAGCGCGACGAGCGACTTGTCGGCCTCCATCGCGCCGAGCAGTTTGGCGAGTGTGTCGGGCTCGACGCGGGCGTCGCTGTCGACGAGCCAGAGGAAGTCGGGACCGGTCGGATCGTCGGTGCCGACCGGTTCAGTGCCCGCTTCGCCGACGAGTGCCGCGGCCATGCCCGCGTTGTAGCCGCCCGACCCGCCGGTGTTGCGCGCCAGCCGCACGAGCCGCACATCAATCGCCTCGCCGAGGTCCGGCGCGTCCAGCGGCGGCTCCGACGCGTTGTCCACGACGACGACCGAGAGCTCGATCCGCAGATGCGCGCGCGCCGCGTGGAGTTCGCACGCACGCAGATCGTCCACCAGCGTCGCCAGATCCTGAGGCCGGTTGAAGCACGGGACCACGGCCGCGACCCGCACCGTGCGCACCCCCACCTCGACCCGCACGGGCCGGGCCACCTGCGCCCGATCTGTCACCTGACCACGATCCATGGGGCAAGTGTAGAGCCGAACTCAAAACAGAGCCCGAAGCGCAAGCGAGGAGCCTTTCGCGGCCGGCGGGGCTCATCGCTTGCGCTTCGGGCTCTGTTATGCTCGCGCCATGGCACCGCTTGCCTACTTCCTCACGTGGACCACGTACGCAACCTGGCTCCACGGCGATGACCGGGGTTCGGTTGATCCCGAACACAACGCCTACCAGACGCCCGTCCTGCCGCCGAACGCTCTCCGCGCCTCGGACCGTAATGAGTCACTCGCAGCCGCGCCGTTCACTCTGAACGAGGGTGCCCGAGAGATCGTGCGCAAGACTATCGAACGCCACTCCAAGGTCCGCCGCTGGACGCTTCTGCAACTCAACGTGCGGACCAATCACGTGCATGTCGTTGTCGCGGCTGCAGAGGCTCCGGAAGTCGTGCTCGCCCAGTTCAAAGCCTGGTGCACACGCCGACTCCGCGAGGCCGGGCTGGTCGGTGCCCGGGACAGAGTCTGGACCGAACACGGCAGCACGCGCTATCTCTGGACCGAGGACTCCGTCGTCCGTGCCCGCCAGTACACCCGCGACGGTCAGGGGCCGGACATCTGACAGCGCCGGATGCAGACGCGAGGTGCGTCCGGGATGATCGCATCCTCCGAAAGAGGCTCCTCGCTTGCGCTTCGGGCTCTGTATTGCGAATACAATCGCCCATGCCCGACGCCACGAACCCCTACGACACCTACACCTCCCCCCTTGCCGCGCGGAACGCGAGCCCGGAGATGCTCCGGCTCTGGTCGCCGCGGCACAAGTTCAACACGTGGCGGCGGGTCTGGCTGGCCGTGGCCGAGGCCCAGCACGAGCTGGGGCTGCCGGTGAGCGAGGAGCAGGTCGAGGAGCTTCGGGCGGTCGTGAACCGTCCCGGCGGCATTACCGACGAGGAGATGCACGCTGCGGAGAAGTACGAGCGTGACCTGCGGCACGATGTGATGGCCCATGTCCACGCCCTCGGTGACTCGTGCCCGAAGGCGCGGCCGATCATCCACTTGGGAATGACGAGTCAGGATGTGGTGTGTAATGCAGACCTGCATGTCATTCGTGAATCCAACGAGTTGATTCTCGCCAAGGTGTCGCGCCTCTTGGATTCGCTTTCTAAGTTCTCGCTCAAGACCAAGAGCATTCCGACTCTCGGATTCACGCATTATCAACCCGCCCAGCCCACCACTGTGGGTCGCCGCGCGGCCGGATGGGCGGAAGAGTGCCTGGTCGCGTCGGATGGCATCCGCCCGTCGGACCTCGTTCCTCACCGAGGCCTGCGCGGGGCTACGGGTACTCAGGCCTCGTTCCTCGCGCTGTTCGATGGCGATGGGGCCAAGGTGGAGGAGTTGGAGGACCGTGCGATGCACAACCTCTACGGCGGGGACTACACGCCCTTCTTCTTCAACCTCACAGGTCAGACCTACCCGCGCGTGTTCGACACCATCGTCCTCAGTGGACTCGCCTCCACCGCCGCCGTCCTCCACAAGATCGCGTCCGACATCCGCCTCCTCTCCAACCGCAAGGAGATCGACGAGCCCTTCGAGTCCAAGCAGATCGGCTCGTCGGCCATGCCCTACAAGCGCAACCCCATGCGCTGCGAGCGGATCTGCGGCCTGACGCGCTTCGTCATGAACCTCGTCGGCAACGCCTACGACACCGCCGCGACGCAGTGGCTCGAGAGAACGCTCGACGACTCCTCCAACCGCCGGCTGAGTCTCCCCGAGGCGTTCCTCGCACTCGACGGCTCGCTCGACCTGATGCACAATGTCGCGTCGGGCCTGGTCGTCCACGAAGCCACCGTCCGCAAGAACCTGATGGCCGAGCTGCCCTTCATGGCCACCGAGAACATCCTCATGGCCTGCGTCAAGCTCGGGGCCGACCGGCAGGACTACCACGAGCGCATCCGCCAGCACGCCCAGGAGGCCGGCATGCGCGTCAAGCAGCAGGGCCTCGACAACGACCTGCTCGACCGCCTCCGCGCCGACCCCGCCTTCAAGAGCAAGGCCAACGGCGGGATGCTCAGCGAAGAGCTCGACTGGGAGGGCGTGATGGACCCGATGAACTACATCGGCCGCTCGGTCGAGCAGACCGAGCGGTTCGTCAAGGACGTTGTCGAGCCGCTGCGCGAGCAGTACGCCGACGCAATCGCCAAGCTCGGCGAGAGCGGGCCAAGGGTCTGAACACATCAGAGCCGCGGGCGTGAGCACGCGGAAGGGGCGTGGCGCTTGCCGATCGCGCTGGCTCTTGGTGGGGTAGTTGCTTGATCTGTCGAACGAGTGCTCGCGGCGGGGGGTTGAGTTGCGTTCGGAGAGTGCGGGGCTCCTTCCGCGTGCTCACGCCCGCGGCTCTGTTTGGTGCTGCACGGCTCTGTTGGGTCGCGCGGGCCTGCTTGGTCGCCGATATCCTCGGTTATGCGCACACTTCTCGCCTTGCTCGCTGTGTTGATCGCTTCCGTCGCACTCGCCCAGCCGGGGGATTACCCGGAGGCGACGCCCGTGCCCCAACCTCTCCGTCTCGTCGTGATCGGCCTGACCCACGGGCACGTCCACGGCGCCCTCGCGGCCGCCCGCGACCGCGACGACATCGAACTCGTCGGTGTCTGGGACCCACGCCGCGACCTGTTCGACAAGTTCGCCGAGCGCTACCGCGTCGACGAATCGCTCTACTTCAGTGATCTCGAGGCCATGCTCGACCAGGCCCGGCCCGAGGCCGCCTCGGTCATGACCAGCACCGCCGACCACCTGCTCGCGGTCGAGGCGTGCGCACCCCGCGGCGTCCACACACTCGTCGAGAAGCCCCTGGCGGTCTCGATCGAGGACGCCGACCGCATGGCCGCCCTCGCGAGCGAGCACGGCGTGATGGTGCTGACCAACTACGAGACGAGCTGGTACGCCAGCGTGCACGAGGCGTACGCCCGGCGCGGCGGTTTCGGGCCGATCCGCCGGATCGTCGCCAGGCACGGGCACAAGGGACCCCGCGAGATCGGGTGCTCCGAGGAGTTCCTCGACTGGCTGACCGACCCCGAGGCCAACGGCGCCGGGGCGCTGTTCGACTTCGGGTGCTACGGCGCGGTGCTCTCGACGTGGCTGCTGGACGGTGAACGCCCCGAGTCGGTCACCGCCGTCACCCGCCAGAACAAGCCCGACATCTACCCGCACGTGGACGACGACGCGACGATCGTGCTGGCCTACGACGGTGCGGTGGCGGTGCTGCAGGCGTCGTGGTGCTGGACGCACGATGTCAAGGAGATCGACGTCTTCGGCGAGGGCGGCTCGGTCTACGCCGGGCGCTGGAACGACGTGACCGTGCGCGCGCCCGACGCTCGGCCCGAGTCGCCGGCCCTCCGGGGCCGCCCGGGGCCCTACGCCAGCGAGTGGTCCTACCTCCGCGCGGTCGTGCGCGGCGAGTGCGAGGTCGACCCGCTCTCGAGCCTCGAGCTCAACCGGCTGGTCGTGGAGATCCTCGACGCCGCGAGAGTTTCGGCCAGGACCGGCCGCGCCGTGCCGCTGGACCGGTGAGGATGTTCGCGGCTCCGGGGGCACCGGCCCGGATCACTCTCGCGCGAACCAGAGGTTGCGTGCCCGGCTGTTGTGGAGCAGGAAGCCCTCGACCGAGCCGTCGGCTGCGCGCACGATCTCGATCTCGCGGAAGTACCACGAGCCGCCGCCAAAGACACCGTCGCGGAGCGGGCGCAGCTCGACCGGCTCGTTCCGGAAGTGCACCGCGAGGATCCCGTCGTCCTGCGCGCGCAGCTCGTAGACGGTCTCCAGCTCTGCGCTCCGGTAGCGGCCAGCGACATCCTCGAGCGGCCGTATCGCGGCGCTGGTCTTGGCGTCGGGATCGGCGGTGCCGGATGGTTCCGGCTGCGCGAGCGCAACGCGCTGCGTGACCGGGGTCGGCTTCGTGCCGGTGCGCCCGGGGCTGCCCTGCCCTTCGGTCCGCGGCTCGGCGCGCGCACCCTCGCCGTCCTCCGGCGCGGCGTCGGCCTCCAGGTATTGCTTGGCGATCGTGTAGGGCATGGCCCAGGCGTTGATGTCGGCGCGGTTGGCCAGCACGACGACGCCGATCCCGCGCTCCGGGTAGCACTGAACTCCGGCGCGGAAGCCGGAGTCGCCGCCCGGGTGCCAGAAGGAGCGCAGGCCGCGGCTCTCACCGACGAAGAGGCCGCTGGCATAAGCGAACTTCTCGCCGGACTCCAACTGCCCCGGCTCGACCATCCGCGCGATCAGGTCCTGCCCGAGCACCCGCCCGGTCAGCAGTTCCGCCGCCCAGCGGGCCAGATCCTCGGCGGTGGTGAGCAGGCCCGTCGCGCCGACCGTGCCGAACGAGAGCCCGTACCGCCGCCACGTGTCGTCCTCCGAGCGGAAGTAGGACTCGGCCCGGCGGGGCACGACGGCGTGAACATCGTCGTGGAAGCGGGTGGCGTCCATGCTCAGCGGCCCGAAGATCTCGCGATCGCAGAACGCGCTGAACGGCTCGCCGCTGAGGCGCGAGACGATCTCGGCCAGCAGCGCGTACCCGGTGTTGCAATACATCTCCTGCGTGCCGGGTTCGAAGTTGAGCGCGCGCTGACGGACGATCGCCCGCCAGACGTGCTCGTTGGTGACGGCGTCGTCCTCGCGCCATCCCGCGGCCCCGAGCAGCTGCCACTGATCGCGCAGGCCGCTGGTGTGCCACAGCAGGTGGCGGAGCCGGATGGTGTGGCCCAGGTCGGGCAGCTCGGGCAGGTAGTCACGCACGTCGTCGTCGAGTGAGAGCTTGCCCTCACGCTCGAGCAACAGCACGGCCGCGGCCGTGAACTGCTTGGAGACCGATGCGGTGTGGAAGACCGTGCTGCCATCGATGGGCACGTCGTGCTCGAGGTGCGCCAGCCCGACCGACTCGACCAGCACGGTCTGGCCATCTCGCACCACCGCAACGGCCACGCCCGGCGCACCGGGTGAGGCGTATCGCCCGAGGAGCCCTCGCACCGCCTCGCCGGGCGGGTCTGCCTGCGCTGCACTCTGCGGCGAAGCCGCTGCGACGAGTCCACATACCAGGCATCCCATGATCGCTCGTGTCAGGTTCATTCCGGAAGACTATCGGCACGCGTGTTTCGGTGGCGGACGAGCTGCGCAACCGACGCTCGCGACGCCGCGGCGCACGAAAAACGCCCGGGGCCGAAGCCCCGGGCGTGGGTTGCGTTCAGAGATGTGCCCGGCTCAGCAGGGCGTGTTCCACGCGTTGAGGAAGTCGAGCACGTCGAGGGTGTTGATGTTCCCGTCGCCGTTGAAGTCGCCGCTGGCGTCGCCGGCGTTCCACGCGTTGAGGAAGTCGAGCACGTCGAGGGTGTTGACGGTGCCGTCACCGTTGAAGTCGCCGGCGCAGCCGCTGTCGGCCACGACGCCCCAGATCTCGACATCGTCGATGTTCCAGCCGGAGTAGAGCCACGAGCCGTCGGTCGTGCCCTGGGTCCAGCGGACGTAGACCGTCTCCTCGCCGTCGGCGTAGTCGGAGATGTCGTACTCGACCAGGTTCCACGAGCTGTCGGTGATCTCGCTGCCGTTGGTCCAGATCTCGTCCCAGTTCGAGCCGTCGGTCGACACGCGGATGTAGGCGTGGTCGTAGGCCGGCTGCTCGACGTTGAGGTAGCGCTGGAAGCGGAGGCTGGTGCGGGAGAGCTCCGAGCAGTCGATGGCCATGGTGGTCATGTGCCGCTCGGGCATGTTGTTGGTGTAGTCACCATTGAGGTTGTAGCCCATGACGTTGTTGCCGGTCGCGCCGGAGGTCGGGTCGTTATTGCCGTACTCACCGCCGCCACCGGTCGGGCGGCCCCAGGCCCAGGCGGCCTCGGTGGTCCAGCCGGGGTTGGTGTTCATGTTCCAGGTGTAGACCGGCTCGGGCACGCCGACGAAGAGGCGCACGGCGCGGGCGGTGTCGCCGTCGCCGTCGGTGGTGTTGGTGAAGCTGACGGTGGCGTCGTAGCCGCCGTTGGAGAAGCCGTCGGCGGTGCTGTTGATGATGACGGTCACGTCGGTCGTGCCGCCGGCCGAGATCGTGCCGCTGCCGTTGGTGATGTCGAGCCAGCCCGCGGGCGTGCTGACGGTGTAGTTGATCGAGAAATCACTCGAGTTGCGGAGCGTGTAGACCTGCGAGGCGGGGCTGAACGGCCCGCCGCTGGGGCCCTCGGCGACGAACGTGCCGCCCGGGCTCACGCGGAGGCCCGAATCGGACGGCCACAGCGTGTCGGTGACGGTCGCGCCGGAGTTGGTCGGATCGAGCCAGTCGCGCAGGCGCGAGCTCGAGGAGCTGCCGGCGTCCCACGAAACGCTCATCTTGCCGTACCAGTCGGCGTCGTCGTTGCCGCACGCGGCGAAGCCGCCGTGGAGTTGACCGATGACCCTGTGGTTGAAATCAAACAGCGGCGAACCGGACGAACCCGGCTCGGTGGTGCCGATGTCCCAATCGAGCACGCGGACGTGCGTGTTGCCCGAACCCTGCCCACCGAGATAACCGGTGGTGTCGGTCGGATCGAACTCAAAGCTGATCCGCTTCTCGTCGGTGCTCGGGTGGTGGATCGCCACAGCGCCATCTGTGTCCACGCCCGTCACGTCCCAGCCGGCGAAGGAGACCTCCCACGACGGATCCGGCGCCTCGTCGAGCTCGACGAGCGTGAAGTCGCTCGCCGAACGGCTGGCGCGGAAGAACGAGCCGGTCTGGAAATCGGTCAGCTGCCCGTCGGGCGTGCCCTCGCACTCGCTGGTCTCGTAGTTCCAGAACGTCACGAGCGACGCGGCGTTGCCCGAGTTGATGCCGCAGTGGTTGGCCGTCATGAAGAACGGCGTCTCGTCGTTGGCGGTGTTGTTGACCATGAAGCCGGTGCAGAAACGCGAGCCGCCGGTCGAGATGACCGCGACCGACGCGATCTCGGCGCGCCAGTCGTCGCCCTCGGGGCAGACCACGTCAACATTGCACGCGCCGGACCGGCCGTTGAAGACCTCGCCGAACCCGCGGTAGCCGATGTTGATCGCGCCCAGGTGCAGCTCGAGCTCCTCGACCGCCTTGACCGGCAGCACCAGCTCGAGGATCACGTCGTTGCCGACCGTCGGCGGCGTCCACAGCTCGTTGTGCGACGCGTTGTCGCGCGAGGTGAAGGGACGGATCGCCTGGTTGCCCATCGTCTCGTAGATGAACAGCCGCCCGGCCTCGGGCATCGAGAAGCTGTCGAAGGCGAAGTTCAGCGAAAGCGCGTCGCCGCTGGCCACCCGGAGGCGCCACGCGATCATGCTCTCGGAGACCTGCTCCCACACGCCGTGCGTGTCGGGGGAGATGTCGACCTCGTGCGGCACGGCGTAGCGCGGGGCCAGCCCCGCGTCAGCGTCCTGCTGTTCGAGCTGCGCGATGACGTCCCAGTCGAGATCCGGGAGCTGGTAGACCGGGATCGCCATCCGGGGCGAGATGCCCTTGATCGAATCGACCGGGTCCGGCAGGGGGCGGTCCTGCGCCACGGCACCCGCCGCGACGGACGCCACAATCATCGAACACCAGAACTGTTTACCTATCTGCATCAGTGACTCCTCGCTCCCGCGCCCCGCCGTTGCACGTCAACAGCGCCGGGCGTTCGGACAGGATACCGACCACCCGCACAAACCACGACACCCGTCGCCGCAGATCGCCGGATTTTGCACCGTTTCTCGCATCAATCTGCCCGGGGTCCGAGAACCGGGGCCGGTCGCAGCCGCCCGAGGCGGATGGGGCGGGCTCAAGGGCCCCGCCGCGGGCCGGGGCCCGACGGCCGCCGGCCCCGCGCGAACACGCCCAATCAACAAGACCGGTCCCGGCCGCCACACTGGGTGACGGCAGGACCGGTCTCGCTCCGGACTCAAACAGAGTCCGCGTGCGTGTGACGGGTCACTCGCGCACGCTCGGGATCACATCGGCGCGGCAGTGCCGTCGGCCGGTGCGACCACGGCGGCCTTGCGCGCCCTGGAGGTCCGGCGGCCGGACGCCTTCTTCCGGGAGGCCTTCTTGGTCGCCTTCTTGGCGGCCTTCTTGCCGGCTTTCTTGGTGGCCTTCTTGGCCGCCTTCTTGGTCGCCTTCTTCGAGGCCTTCTTCGCGGGCTTCCTGGCTACCTTCTTCGAGGCCTTCTTGGCGGCCTTCTTCTTGCCGGCCTTCTTGGTCGCCTTCTTGGCTACCTTCTTGCCCGCCTTCTTGGTGGCCTTCTTGGCGACCTTCTTGGAGGCCTTCTTGGTCACCTTCCTCGACGCTTTCTTGGCCGCCTTTTTCGCGGTCTTCTTCTTCGCTTTCTTTGCCACGGTCTGACTCCTTGTCGGCGCAACGAGCGCCGCGTCGCAGTCTACTTACTGATAACTCAGACGACAGTCAAGGGCGTCTACGCCGAGCGGGCGAGCGCGGCATCGAGCAGGACCGCCGCCGCGGCCTTCCCGTCCGCCGCGGCCGCCGCCTCGCCGGTCACGTACGCCCGCGCGATCGCGCCGTCGAAGAGCAGCATGAGCTGGGCCGCGAAGTGCTCCGGGTCGGGCACGCCCGCGTCTTCCGAGAGCCCGCGCAGCTTCGCGAGCACCCACGCCTTGTGCCCCGCGATGACCGCGCGCCCCGGGCACTCCGGCTCGACGAGTTCGGCCGCGGCATTGAGAAACAGACACCCGCGAAAGTCCGGCCGACCGAACCACTTCTCGAGCGCGTCGAACACACCAAGGAGCCGCGCCCTCGGGCTCTGCCTCGACCCGACCATCGCCTCGAACGTCTCGCGGAACAACTCGTCCTTCCGCTGCAGCGCAGCGACAACCAGATCGTCCTTGCCGCGGAAGTGCTTGTAGAGGCTCATCTTCGCGACGCCGGCCTCGGCGAGGATCCGGTCGATCCCGGCCGCCCGGATGCCCACTTCGCCGAACAGCCGCACCGCAGCCTCGACCAGCCGCTCCCGGGCACCCGGCCGCGAAGCCGCTCCGGTGCCTCTCTCTGTTGTTCTGCTCTGTGCCATACGGGTCTCCATCGGATCAACGACACAAATATACAGAACATTCCATATGGCTGCGAAGTCCTATAATGGTTCCAGTATTGGGCTCAGATTTATTTCGATGGGCTTGAAATAGACAGACCTGTCTAGATATTGACAGAGCAGAGGCGGGCCAATCGGATGACCCGGCCACCACGATGACCACGAGACTCAGGAGAAGCATCATGCCTCGCATCCAGCCGCTCAACCACGCAGACGCCCAGGGCAAGGCCAAGGACCTGCTGGACACCGTCAAGAAGAAGATGGGCGGCACGCCCAACATCCTGACCACGATGGCCCAAAGCCCCGCCGCCCTCGAGAGCTACCTCAACTTCAGCGGTGCGCTCGGCGGCGGGACGTTCTCCGCCGGGCTCCGCGAGCAGATCGCCATGGCCGCCGCCGGGGCCAACTCCTGCGAGTACTGCGCCGCGGCCCACACCGCGATCGGCAAGGGCGCGGGCGTCGCCGAGGGCGAACTGACCAAGTCGCTCGCCGGCGAGCCGACCGACCCCAAGGCCGCCGCAGCGGTACGCCTGACCCGCGTCCTCATCGAGAAGCGTGGCTTCGCCAGCGACGAGGACATCCAGGCCTTCAAGGCCGCGGGCTTCGACGACGGCCAGGTGATCGAGCTCGTCGCCAACGTCGCGCTCAACATCTTCACCAACTACTTCAACCATGTCGCCGAGACCGAGATCGACTTCCCCAAGGTCAAGGTCCCGCAGCTCGCGGGGGCTTGAGACGATCGGCGCACGCCGCCGGACCACACGCAGCTGAGTAACCCCACCGCCGCGGGCTCACACCGAGCCCGCGGCGGTGCGCGCGCAACGGCCACTCCCGGCGTTGTCGCCGGCCTGTCTGTTCTGTCTTGGATAATGGCCCGGCTTCGCCGCCGGCTCGATTCCCGCGATCAGCGCTTGTCGCGACGCCGGAGCTGACCGGCCCCGACCGCACACCCCAGCCCGAGCACCGCGAGCGTGCCCGGCGTGGGGACCGCCAGCTTCGTCACGATGTTGTCGATGAAGGTGCTCTGCAGGAAGGGGTCTTCCCCGCCGCGGAACTTGATCGAGGTGAACGACGCACCCGGATCGGCGACAAAGGTCAGCGTCGTGGGCCCGTCCCACCGCATGTCGTTGTAGCCCATCTCACCGGTCACGTGGGCGAGCGGGTTGCCCTCGGCATTGATTTGTTCGTAGATGTACATCTCGGCGATGTCCTGGTCCTCGCCGTAGTCGCCGAACTCGATGCTCACCTCGCTCATGGGCGCAGAGAAGCTCATGACGAGGTAGTCGTCGGCGACATAGTTGAAGACCGGCGACAGGTGCTTGCGCCCCCACGAGTCCGGGACGTTCTGCCCGGACGAGTCCCACACCGTGAAGCGCTCGCCCTCGCTGCGGAAGATCACCGCGCGGACGCCGCCCGATTCCAGATCGAGCACGCGGTAGTCGCCGGCCCGGTTGTTTCGGTTGCCCTCGATGGACTCGAAGTCGAAGACCACGTCACCCCACACCGAGGCGGACGCCGCGCCGACCACAGAGATTCCCACCGCCATCGTCAAGGCCAGGCTGCGCATGGCAAGCCCTCCATATCGCCCCACACCGACCGCAACAGCCCGCATTCCCACCGGCTGCCTGCACGACGCGGCCCCACGTCCGATACGACCGGGCTCCCTCCCGGGTTGCCACCGAGCCTAGCAGAACTGCTTTCCCAAGTCACCCTTATTCCCGGGATTCACACAGAACCGCGATCGGTGCGTCCGGTGCCCGTCCGCCGCGCCTGCACCGCTCTGACGGCTTCACAGATCGCCCGGTCCAGGTCGTCGTTGACGACGAACAAATCGTAAACACCGCTCTCGCGGGCGGTCGCAATCTCGCGTTTGGCCTCCGCAAACCGCCGCGTGATCGCCTCTTCGCTCTCGCGCTTGCGGTGCCTGAGCCGCTCGAGCAGCACGTCCTCGCTCGGCGGCAGGACGAACACCGCGAACGCGTCGGGCATCGCGGCCTTGACCTGCAGGGCCCCGTCCACGTCGATCTCCACGATCACGAGCCGGCCCCGCCGGAGCTGCTCGAACACCCACTTCTTGGGCGTGCCGTAGCGCTTGCCGAAAACGTTGGCCCACTCCAGCAACTGGCCCTGCTCGATCAGGCGGTCGAACTCGGCGTCGCTGGCGAAGTGGTAGTCGACGCCCTCGACATCGGCGTCGGTCTGGGCCCGCGTGGTCACCGAGACGCTGAACACGCTGTCGGCGATCGACCGCTCGACGCCCCGCGTGATCGTGGTCTTGCCCACGCCGCTGGGGCCGCTGATGATCAGCAGCAGCCCGTCGGCGGTATCGGTCGGTAGTCGGCGGTCGTCATGGGTCGAGTGATCGGACATGAAGCCAGAGCGTAGACGCGGGCGCCAATCGCGTCCGGGAACCGGCCCCACATCCGCACTATCCAGTCGGTTTTGCCGTGAACTCTCGACGGATGGCGCGGTCGTGACGGTCCGCTCGCACCGCGTGGTCCCACAACCACCGGAGGCATCCGCGCCAGTCGGCAGGGTCTTTCTGACCGGCTCTGCGTCCGGCACCGGCCGTGCCGACTGTTCCGGCACAACGCTGGCCGACCCGCCCAACTCGGTGCATACTGCCCCGGAAGATGACGATGTCTGCCTCCGCGGCTACGGGCCGCTCCCCCTCGCAAGACACGGCACATGCGCCGTCAGTCGCGGAGGGTTTCACGCCCGTGCGTTACGAGGAGGGAGCCGTCCATGTCCAATATGCCGAGAGAACCCGAGGCCTTCGCCCAGCACGTCGCCGAGATGCTCCGCGACATCAAGCCCGAGTGCCAGGTCGAACTGACCGGACCCGGCGAGCTGCTGGTCAACGGCCGCCGTCTCGACCTGCAGAACGTCTTCCGCATGGTCCTCACCGAGCCCGACCGCGGCTCGGAGATCATTCGCCACTATCTGGGGCAACTCTTCGCCCCCGAAGCCGAATCGGTCTCCAGCATGGACCTCGACTTCGCACGCCCGCGCATCATGCCCCGCATCCAGCCCGTCTCGATCTTTGATCACCTCGACGAGCAGATGGTCGCCCACGTGCCCTTCGTCAACGACACCGTCGTCGTGTTCGTGACCGACCTGCCCCAGATGACCGTCAGCATCACCACCGAGCAACTGCTCCGCTGGAATGTCGAGGTCGAGGAGGTCGAGGCGTTCGCGCTCGAGAACCTCACCAACTACACGCCCGAGCTCGAGATCCAGTTCGTCGAGAGCAAGGAGGGCGGCCGGGCCGCGATCATCAGCGAGCAGGACGGCTACGACGCCGCCCGGCTCCTGCTGCCCAGCCTCTACCGGCGCCTGGCCCCGCAGCTCAACGGCAACTTCTTCGTCGCCACCCCGGCCCGCGACATGTTCGTCGCGATCTCCGACACCCCCAACGAGTTCATGCAGCGGGTCGCCGAGCGCGTCGAGCAGGACTTCGAACGCCTGCCCTACCCGATCAGCAAGGAGTTCTTCTACATGACCCTCGACGGTGCCGCGGGCAAGGTGCGGGGTCTGGCGGCCTAGCCGACACACCCGACCGATCCACGCCGCCTCGGCCATTCTCCACGACCGACACACGTGCACGATCCACCCCTCGCGGGTGGATCGTGCCGTTTCATGCCCGAGCCGGGATGCCTCTATCATCCCCCCATGTCACGCCGGCCACCGGTCACGCTCTGGAAGTACGTCGCCGCAGATCTGTGGCGGTTGTTGCTGCTCACCGTTGCGGTGCTGGTGACGGTCATCGCCTTCGCAGCGGCCGTCAAGCCGCTCGCCGACGGCAAGCTCGGGCCGGTCGAAGCGATCAAGTTCATGATCCTGGCGGTGCCGCCGATGCTGGCCTACGCCCTGCCCTTCTCGGCGGGCTTTGCCGCGACGCTGGCCTACCACCGGATGGCCCAGGACAACGAGCTTCTCGCCGCCCACGCCGGGGGCATCCCCCACCGCTCGCTGCTGGTGCCGGCGCTGGCCACGGGCGCAGCGCTCTTCCTGACTCTCGCAGCCCTTAACGAGTACATGATCCCTCGGTTCCTGCAATCGATGGACCGGCTCGTCGCCCAGGACCTCACCAAGCTGATGGTCAGCTCGATCGAGCGCGGACACGCCGTCGAGCAGAACGGGCTCATGGTGCTCGCCGACGATGTCCTCGTGCCCAACTCCACGCAGCTCTCGGCCCTCCGCAAGCAGGGCATCGACGACGCCATCGAGCTGCACAGCGTCGTGTTCGTGGACACCGACAGGTCCGGGCAGATCAAGAACAGCCTCGTCACCTCCAAGGCCGAGGTGTACGTCGCCCCCGCGCCGGCCGCGGACTCCCGCGACCAGCGCGTCGCCTCGATCATCGTCAGCGAGGGCTTCGGCACCAAGGAGGACGGCACCGTCGGCTGGTACGAGCGCCTGCCGACCATCGCCCTGCCCATCCCCGACGCGTTCCACGACGACCCCAAATTCCTCACCTGGGGCGAGCTGCGGGACCTGCGCAACCACCCCGACCGCATGGACTTCGTCCACACCCGCAGCACCGAGCTTGCCTACTACCTCGCTCGACGCGCCACCACCGACGCGATGCACGCCGACTTCCGCGCCAGCGGCAAGACCACGCTGCACACCCAGAGCGGCGAGCCGTTCGTCATCCGCGCCGGTGGCCTCCGCTGGGACCGAGCCGCGGAGGTCTGGGTCGTCGAGCCCCTTCCCGGCACCAACACGATCGACATCGAGTGGTGGCGGGCCGACGAGCAGGGCGCGACCGGCGGCGCCGGCATCACCCCGATCCGCGCCGAGCAGGCGTTCCTCCGCGCCGTGATCGGCGGGCAGAGCGACGCCCGGGAGCTGACGATCGGGCTCGACCTCCGCAACGTGCGCATCCAGGACGCAGGCGCAGAGGTCGGCGCGGGTGACGGCCGAGCCACCGAACCCCGCGAGCAGTTCGCGCGTGACGGCCTGCGTCTGGCCTACGACCCGCTCGGTGAGTACACCTCCAAGTCGGCCACCGAACTGCTCGCCATCGCCGAGCCCCGCGTCAACCGCAAGACAAACCCCGACACCGTGCTCGCCGCCCCGACCCACCGCCTCCGCAATGAAGTAGACAACCTGCTCCGCGAGATCCTCTCCAAGCAGCACGAACGGTGGGCGCTCGCCTCGGCGTGCCTGATCATGGTCATCACCGGCGCCGTCATGGCGGTCAAGCTCCGTGACGCCCAGCCGCTCCACGTCTATCTCTGGAGCTTCTTCCCCGCGCTGGCCTCCATCATCACCATCATGAGCGGCCAGCAGCTCACCCACAACTCCGGCGCGATCGGACTACTCCTGCTCTGGGCGGGTGTCGCCGGCCTCGCGGCCTTCACCTTCGGCACCTTCCTCTCGATCCGGAAGCACTGACCCGTGACGAGCGCCGATGCGATCAGACCGCCTCGCGCCGACCGCCCGCTGTGGGCGTCCGGCCTCGCGCTCATCCTGCTGGTCACGCTCGCGAGGCTCGCCTACCTGGCGTGGTTCTGCCCCTACACGCTCATCGAGGACGAGGCCCATTACTGGGAGTGGTCGCGAAGGCTCGAGCTCTCGTACTACTCCAAGGGCCCCGGCGTGGCGTGGGTCATCCGTGCGGCGACCGAGCTCTTCGGCACCTCCGCGTGGGCCGTCCGGGTGCCGGCGGTGGTCTCCGGCGCGATCGGCGCGTGGTGCGTCGCGGGACTGGCGCGCGATGCTTGTGCCAACCAACCCGGCGGCGCCCGCGCCGGCCTCTACGCAGCAGCGATTTATCTCTGCATGCCCGCCTTCTGGGTGCTCGGCATCATCATCACCATCGACGGCCCCTATCTGGCCTGCTGGGCCGCGGCATGCTGGGCCTCGTGGCGGGTGCTCACCACCGGCTCGCCCCGCGCCTGGGCCGCCCTTGGCCTGGCCATCGCGATCGGCTTCACCTTCAAGTACACCATCCTCCTGCTCCTGCCCGGCCTCGCCCTCGCCGCCCTCCTCGCCAAACGGGACACAACAAGAGCCCTAAGCGTCAGCGCCGGGCCCTCCTCCTCCCCACCCCCAAGCGTCAGCGCCGGGCCTTCATCACATCGCGCCCTGACCGGCCCCCTCCTCGCTCTCGCCCTCGCCTCGCTCGGCCTCATCCCCGTCATCCTCTGGAACGCGCAGCACGAGTGGATCACCGTGCAGCACCTGCTCGGCCACCTCGGCGTCAAGGGCGGCGACATCGCCCCGACCCCCGGCGAGAGCTGGTCGCCCAAGTGGACGCTCGAGCTGCTCGCGACCCAGATCGCCCTGGCCGGTCCCGCGATGCTGCTGGCGATCTATTCGTTTGTCTGCGCGCGCAGAGAGCGCAACGAGCACCCCGACCTCTGGCGTGCCGCCCGGTTCCTCGCCTGCTGCGGCGCGCCGGTGCTGGGGTTCTACATTCTCGTGTCTTTCCTGGCCGAGCCCGAGGGCAACTGGCCCATCGCTGCGTGGGTGAGCGCCGCGCCGCTGGGCGCGATCGGCGTGGTGCGGGTGTTCCCCGAGTTCCGCCGGCGCGTCGCCGCGTGGCGCGATGCCGGATCGCCCGGCATGCGCCCCCACATGCACCGCGTGATGATGTGGCGGTGGACCGTCGGCGTCGGCGTCATCGTCGCGCTCGGCTTCGCCCGCGCCGACTGGCTCGCCAAAGCGCCGGTCATCGGCCCACTCGTGCCCAAGGGCCGACTCATGTTCGGCGACACCCGCGCGGCCGACGCGGCCCGCATCCTCGACGAGCTGCGCGCTCAGACCGGGCTCGAGCCCGTCGTCATGGCGCAGCACTACGGGCGCACCAGCCAGCTGGCCTACTACCTGCCCGGCCGACCCACCGTCTACTGCGCCGGGGCCTACATGGAGGGCCCGCGCAAGCAGTACGACCTCTGGCCCGAGACCAACCTGGCCAACCCCGATCTCCACGCCGAACTTCTCGGCCGCCCCGCCCTGCTTGTGGGCGGACGCTTCGAGCAGTGGACCCCCGCCTTCGATCGCGTCGAAGACGCCGGACAACTCGACGGCGAGCACAAGAAGGGGCGGCTCATCTACCTCGGCTACGGCTACCGCGGCTTCCCGCAGGCGGAGGTCACGCCATGAAAGCCAAAGGCCGCGGGCGTTGGATCGTCGGGGCGTGTCTTGCGCTGGGCTTCGTCGTCGCGTCGCTCGCAGACGACGCGGTCTACCGCGCGATCGACCCGGACCTCGCCTCGCGCGAACGCCTCGACGAGACTTGGTGGTATCTCGCCCTCCGCCACTGCGGCACGCTGCTGACGTGGCTGGTGCTGGGGATCGTGGTGCTCACCGTCGATCGGCTGCGGCGGCGCCCGGCGGATCAACCCGCAGACCTGCCCCTCCGCGGCCCCTACATCGCGGTCGCTGCGGGGACGGCCGGCCTCGCGGCCGAGCTGGCCAAGCTCATCATCGGCCGCGAGCGCCCGGCGACGATCCAGACGCTTGAATCGGGCGTTGAGGCACTGGTCTATCAGGGCTACCACTTCCGGGGGCTGTTCGCGGGCTTTGCCGACGGGTCCAACCTGGGCCTGCCCAGCTCCCACGCGGCGACGGCCGCCGGGGGCGCGTTCGCCCTGGCTATGGTCTGGCCGAAGCTCTGGCCGCTCGCGCTGGGAGTCAGTGCGGGGTGCGGCATCTCCCGCCTGCTGACCGGGGCCCACTTCGCGTCCGATGTCTATGCAGGTATCGTGCTGGGGTGGCTGATCGCGTTCTGGTTCGGCAAGGGGTTGCTCCAGCCCCGGACCCGCCCGGCGGCCTCCGGACCGGCCCTTGGAGAATCGCCCGAGTGAAGACGCTCGACAGGTACATCGCCAAGCTCTACCTGACCAACGTCATCGCGTTGCTGGTGATCCTCGCGTGCTTTGTCGTCACGATCGACTTTGCGCTCAACGTGGACCGCTTCGTCGGCCGCGCCCAGGAGATCGCCGTCGAGCAGGGGCAGGAGCCGTCCTCGCTCCGCACCGGCGTCGTCACCGTGCTGCTGGTGGCCGACCTGTGGTGGCCCCGCCTGCTCCAGCTGTTCAGCTTCGTGCTGGGTCTCATCATGACCGGCGCGATGGGGTTCACCGTCAGCCAGCTCGTCCGCCACCGCGAACTGATCGCCATGCTCGCCAGCGGGCAGAGCCTCTACCGGGCGGCGCTGCCGATCCTCGTGGTCGCGGCGATGCTCACCGGCGTGCAGGTGGTCAATCAGGAACTCGTCCTGCCCAGGCTGGCACCATTGCTCACCCGCGACCAGAGCAAGGCCGGCACACACGAGCTCGGCGACGCCAGCGTGCCCCTGACCCGCGACGGGCTCGGGCGGGTCTGGCACGCCCGCTCGTTCGACGCCGACTCGGGCACGCTGACCGACATCACGGTGTGGGAGCGCGACGCGCAGGGCCGGCCCACCGCGCTCTACACCGCCGCAGCCGCGACCTGGGCCGGCGACGGGTGGACGCTCGATCAGGGGTTCGTCGAGCCGATCGCCGAGGTGCGTCAGCCCAAAGAGCAGATTGCCCACATTGCCACCAACCTCGACCCGACCCAGCTCCGAGTCCGCCGGTTCCAGGGCTACAGCCAGAGCCTGTCGTGGAAGCAGCTGGGCGAGATGCTCCAGGCCGCGGAGGACCTCGATCCCGACTCGGCCCGCTCCAAGGCCGACACGGACCGGCTCGAGCGGATCCGCTGGGGCCGCGTATCGGTGATGGTGGCCAACCTGTTGGCTCTGGTGATCACGCTGCCGTTCTTCCTCCAGAAGACACCGGGCAACCCGGTGCTCCGAGCGCTGCGGTGCGCACCTGTGGCCATCATCGCGCTCATGGGCGGCGTGCTCGGCTCGTCGGCGCCCATACCGGGCGTTCCACCTGCGATTGGAGTATTCCTTCCGGTGCTTGTTCTGTTGCCGATCGCGGTGGCCGCGGTCGCGTCGACCAAGTCCTGACCCCGGGCCCGGCAGATCACGGTTGCTGCGGCAAAGTGCGCTTCCCCGAGTCGCTCCAACTCGTTACTATCTTGCTGGACTGCGAGACCGCTTGGGCCACGTCTTGGCAGTTCAGCTCCGCACATGCACACCCCCGGATCACATCGCGGCTTTTCGCTCCTTGAGTTGCTCGTCAGCCTTGTGATCGTTGCGCTGCTGGTTGCGATGCTGCTGCCGCTGCTGGCGCAGACACAACGACTCGCGCACCGCGCCGCCTGCGCGAGCAACCTGCGGCAGATCGGGTTCGCGTGGCAGGCGTACATGAGCGACAACGAGCAACTGCCCCAGCACACCGACGCGCCGGACTGGGCGTACGGCGGCGTCCGCTTCGTCGGGCCCGACCATACCGCCGTCGCCGACGCCGCTCGACCCATCAACGCCTACCTCGACACCGATCAATCGGGCCAGTCCGCCCTCGCCCTCGGCGTCTTCAGCGACGCGGCCGACCGGGGCATCACCAAACGCGACCAGCCGCTCGAGAGCATCCTGCCCAACAGCGACGGGTGTTACGAGACGTTCGGCACCAGCTACCGCGCCAACATGTTCCTGCTCAACTCGACGGCCGCGGGCATCGACGCGCTCCGCCGCCCGCTCAAGGTCGCCGAGATCACCGCGCAGCCCAGCCGCCTGCTGCTGGTGGGCGACCCGGTCTGGTATTTCGCGATCCAGGACGCGGGCTCGCCCGACTACGCCTTCGACGCCCGCTGGCACGACCCCGACTCGGCCTCGGGCAACATGGCCGCGTTCGACGGCTCGGTCCGCTGGGTCCGCTTCGGCCCGCTGCCCAACAACGACTTCACCGTCGCCCCGCGGGCCGGCTCGATGATCCGCTGAACCGTCCCGCGGCCGTTTCGCCAAGACATCGAACCGGTCACATGCACGAGTACGAATCGACGAACCCCGAGCGCATGCTCGGGGTTGTTCGTTGTCTCGATCTGTTGCTGCTTCGAGCCGAGGCCGTCCTGAGCTCGCGCTCAGGGCTCGTCGGAAACGTCGTCACCGTTCTCCGGATCGCCGGCATCCGTCTGATCATCGCTCGCGTCTTCCTCATCCCCCACCATGGGGATCGCCTCAAGCTCGCCACGCATCGCTCCCGCACGTTCCAGCAGCCCCGCCTCAAGCTCCTCGCGCGAGAGCGTCGACTCAAGCGACGGCTCGAGGACGAAGTGCCAGTGCTGCACGTTCTGGATCCGGGCGGGCACCATCTCGGCGACGAGGTCGAGCGGCGCGTGCTCGTAGATCGGCGGGCTCGCCTCGGCCTCGGTCACCAGCGGCTCGAAGCCGTCCAGCTGCAGCCGCACGTCGTAGACGCCGTGATACAGAAACGACGCCTGCGTCGGCGTGCGACCGACCTGTTGATCGTTCACCCACACTAGCGCGCCGGCGGGCTCGCTGGTGATCTCGATGCGGCGCTCGACGCACCCGACGCCTGTCAGCCCGGCCGCGCACACCGCCACGCACAAGATGGTCCCGATCGATCGATGCATACCAAGAGCGTAAAGACCCGCCCACCCACAAGCAAGCGATGGGGGGCAATGCCCCGGGGCGGCGGCCTCACGCCAGATCGAACACCAGCACCTCACTCCGCTCCGCCCCGCCGACGATCTCGAGCGATCGCTCGTCCTCGACCGCCAGCCCGTCGCCCTCGGCGAGCGACTGGCCGTTGACCGTCACGCCCCCCACCGCGACCTGCACCCAGACGCCGCGGCCGTCGCCGATGGCGTGCTCGACCCGCTCGCCCGGCGCCAGCACACCGGCGTAGATCGACGCGTCCTGATGGATCACCATCGAGCCGTTCCGCCCGTCCGGGGTCACGATCGGCCGGAGCGTGCCCGCCCGCTCGGCCTCGGCAAAGTGCCGCTGGTCGTAGCTCGGGGCCAGTCCTTTGCGCTCGGGGAAGATCCAGATCTGCAGCAGCCTGACCGGCTCGCTCTTGGAGTGGTTGAACTCCGAGTGGGTCACGCCCGAGCCTGCGCTCATCATCTGGACGTCCCCGGGCCGGATGACCCCGCCGCCGCCGGTCGAGTCCTTGTGCTCGAGGGCCCCGGAGATGACGTAGGTGATGATCTCCATGTCCCGGTGCGGGTGGGTCGGGAACCCGCCGCCGGGGGCGACGCGGTCGTCGTTGATCACCCGAAGCGTGCGGAAGTGCAGGTGCCTGGGGTCGTGGTACTCGCCAAAGCTGAAGGTGTGCTTGCCGTCGAGCCAACCCAGCCTGGTCGCGCCCCGCTCGTCCGATGTCCTGATCGTCAGCATGACTGCCGTCCTCTCGTGGTGCCAGCCCCCCGCTGAGGCCCGCCTGTCGGGTCTCGGCCTCCGTCGGTCTGGCGGGGGCGCTTGCGGGGGCTGCTTGGTGCGATTTAGTTGTTTGAACAACTATCTTGGTCTCGCGTCTATTCCCGCGGTTCTGTTCCCGGCCCTGCCCGGACCTGCCCGTGCCAGACCGGACCGCCAAATGCGGCTCTACTCGCCCTCCGGGGCCGCCTGGCCCCCGGCCCGGGCCTTGGACAGCAGCCGGCTGAGCTGCCCCAGTTCGCGATCGGACAGGTGCCCCAGCTGCTCGCGATGCAGTGCGGCGACCGGCCCGTCCAATTTGGCCAGCAGCTTCGACCCCGCCGCCGTCAGCTTCAGGTGCACCGCTCGCCGGTCGGTCGGGCAGGTCACCCGCTCGACCAGGCCCTCGGTGGCCAGCCGATCGGCCAGCCGCGTGAGGTCGGGCACCGGCGTCACCATGTCCGCCTTGATCTGATTACACGTCCGCGGCTTCGGCGAGTGCCCCCGCAGGATCCGCAGCACGTTGTACCCCGCCGGGCTCAGCCCGTGCGGGCGCAACAGCCGCAGCACCTGCGACCGGAAGATCACCGCCGTGCGCTCAATATTGAGCGCCGCCTCGATCGTCGGGTCGTCAAAGGCCCGGAGCTTGTTGAGTTCTTCGCGGAGGGAGGGCATGGGTACTTGTTGGAACAAGTATAGGCCTTGCCGTTCCGAGCCCCGTTGCGGGCATCGCCGTCAATCCGAGTCAGTGCTGACCGGATCGTGGCAGGTCTCGCCCGTGCACGCCGTCGATGGTCGCGTCGAACGGCCAGGAGCCCTTCGCGGGCAGTCCCTCCGCACGAATCATCCGCACTCCCGCCCCATCGACTGTCACCACCGACGAGAGGTGGTAGGGCGTCTGCCCCCATTCGTTGATCGCCCAGAGCGCGTCGGGGCCGGCTGCACAGAACGCGATCTCCTCGAAGAGAAGTGCCTTCTCAGAAGGGAACGTCACATCAGCGATTCTGGCGGGGCGGACCCGTGCGGTCTCGGGGCGTCCGGCCTCCGCCAGTAGTGAGCGCGGGTCGAGCCAGAAGGCCCGGCTCAGCGAGAACATGGGCGTCTGGAGGTATCCCTCGGTGAGGAACTCAGACGAGAGATACGTCACGTCGGGGTTGTACGCCGGCTGCTTCGCGCACCGGTACCCCTCGCTCCAGTCTTGTCCGTTCCACCCGTCCTCGACCAGGAGTGACCACCGACCCTTGGCCACACCATCGGTGCCGCCCACCTGGTAGTCCCTCCCGCCGGGGGCGTGGATGGTCCGCTCCTTCCAGCCGCCAAAGGGAACGTACTCGCGGTAGTCGTGCGCGTAGCAGGTGATCGCCAGCGAGGTGGAGCGGGCGTTGGCCAGACACTTGGCGGCCGTCGCCCGCCGTCTCGCCCCCGCGAGCGCGGGGGTGAGGATCGCGAGCAACAACGCAGCGAGGACGATCACCGTGAGCAGTTCGACGAGCGTGAAGGCGCGGCGTGCCGGCAGCCTCCGATCGAGAGGGCGTTGCGATGTCCCCATGCGGTCCCCTTTCGCCGATGGTGTTACCTCTTCATCGGATATGATACCAAAGGTATCTCTGAACACAAAGCACAATCTTGCTTGGCGCCCAAGGCAGGGCGCGGCAACTCTCGGGGACTCTTATGCCAGCTACTGCCAACATCATGATGCATGGTCATGTCGCGGGCCAGAGACGCCCCCGCGTCGTGAGCGGCGTCATCGGGAGCGTCGGTATGGCCGCGTGGCTTCTCGTTCTCCTAGGCGCGGCCTCGGTGTGCTCGGCGCAAGACGCGGCGGTGCTCGACCGCGCCCAACTCGACCGGACACTCGACGCCGTGCGAGCGAAGTACGCCGCGGTCGTCTCGAGTCGCATCGAATCGAGCAACGTGCGGGAGAGCGCAACGCAGGAGTCCACGGTCTTCCGCAGCGGTCAGTTTGTCGCCCGGGACTGGCGGGCGAACGAAGACGGCGGAACACCGCGGTTGACCAATCTGGTCTACGCCGCGAACGGCATGCTCCGAGGGATGCACGGACCTCCTCGCTTCATCGAGACCACCATACCGGCCGGTTATCTTGATGCCCCGGGGCAGGTTCACCACTGGACCAATCCGTGGCCGCTTCTGGACGCGTGGTGCCTCGCGATCCGCAACGATCCCGGCCGCACCGCCACGCGATCCGGCGGGGCGATCATGATCACAAGCCCCGAGCTCGGTCTCTCACTGACCTTTGGTCAGCACCTGGAGTGTCTCGCGGTCGAGCGGGCGCTCAACGGTTTTCGATCCCACATCGTGTTCACGGGCTATGCGCCGGGTCCTGGGCAGCCATGGCCTCAACCAACCGGCATGCGCAGGCACTTTGAGCTCGATCGAGCCGGTCCCGACAGGGCTCGCGTGGACGAGTGGGCCATCAGCACGCTGTCATTCAATGCAGACGATGAAGATCGCACTCTCTTCTGGGACCCCGACCGGTACGGCGTTTACCGCTACGACCCAGCGACCAGGAACGTGTACGCCAGCGACGGCTCGTTGATGTACAACGAAGAGGAGTTCTCGAACCGGGTAATGCGTATGGCGGGGCTTACCAGCACGCCCCGACGATGGCGGATCCCAAGCTTGATCGCGCTGGCCGTGGTGCTCGGCGGCGTCGCGTACTGGCGGCTCCGCCGGTAAGGCCGCGACGCGGACCGGCGGTCCGCGTTGGCGTGCCCGATGCAGGACGCGGCCCCGCCGGCCGACCCCGCAATGACCGGGAACCCCCATGGGATCTCCCGGAGAGCGAGCTCAGGTACTCGTTGGAACGCCGCGTAGACGGCGCACGCCTCCAGGCCAGACTTTTTCCTTGCAGGAGCTCGGTCCTCAACTTAAGGTGGAACCCACGAAGAGACAACCAAAGGGGACAACATGCTCCATACAGCGGTGCGCACACTCGGGCTCTGGCTCATCCTTCTCACGTTGACGGCTCGGTCGGGGAGCGCACAGTGCCTGGACTGGGCCGACGGTTACGCCGCCGACCAGTTGGGTGCCGACGGCATCGTGCGCGCGATGCTCACGCGCGAAGAGAACGGGCAGACGGTCGTCTACGTGGCGGGTGACTTTCAACGTATCGGCGGGATCGATGCCACGGGGATCGCCCGGTTCGACGGTTCGCAATGGACCCAACTCGGCGACGGCATCGACTCTGGTGTCCGGGACCTCGTCGAGTTTGACGACGGCACAGGCCTCGCCATCTACGCGGCGGGCACCTTCGAGTTTAACAACGGCCAAGAGCACTCGGGCGTCGCCAGATGGAAGAACGGCCATTGGTCCTCGGCCGGCGCGGACGTCAACGGACAGAACCGAGTCTTTGCCCTCGCGGTCCATGAGGGCGAGCTCTTCGCTGCGGGCAACTTCGAGAGCGTCAATGGCGAGTTCACAGACCGCATCGTGGCGTGGAACGGTACGACGTGGCGGACCTTCTTCGGCGGACCGCCCGAGCGGACAGGCCACGCGCTGGCGTTCGACGAGGCCGCGGGCCACACCGTCCTGTTCGCCGGCGAAGAGCCCAACAGCGGGACGGTGTACCCCGAGACGTGGTCCTACGACGGCACCGAGTGGGAACTCCTTGCGATCGACGGCCCGGAGCGTCGGCAGGGGCACTCGATGGCGTACGACTCCCTCCGCCAGAGGGTCCTGATGTTCGGCGGCGTGCCGCGAGGGTGGGGCACCCCTGACTCGCGGCTTTGGTCGTGGGACGGCAACGCCTGGAGCATCGCCGCCGACTTCATGCCGATCGCCTACGACGAGGTGTCGATCGCCTACGACTCGTCGCGTGACCGCGTCGTCTGGTTCGGCGGGCGCGTCGGTAACAACGACTACTTCGACCAGACGTGGGAGTTTGACGGCGCACAGTGGTACGAGGCCGTTCCCGCGACGACCCGCCCGCCCGCGCGGACCCGCTACGCCATCGGTTACGACGAGAGCCGCCAACGCGTCGTCATGTTCGGCGGGAACGGCTACACGCTCGGCGACCTCAACGACACGTGGGAATGGGACGGCACCGACTGGACCCTCGTCGCGGCCGGCGGACCTGCCCCCCGCTGGGACGGGGAGTTCGTCTACGACGCGCTCCGGCAGCGGATGGTGCTGCACGGCGGCAGGACCACCAGCGAGATGTTCACCGACACCTGGGCGTGGGACGGGGCGTCCTGGACCCAGCTCGCCCCGAACGACCCGAACCGCCCCAACAACTCCGACGGGCCCATCGCGTACGACTCGGCCAGAGACAGGATCGTGCTCCGCGACAACCGCGGGGCAACCTGGACCTGGAACAACACCGCGTGGCAAGCGGTCAACAAAGGCGGCCTGAACCACAACGTTAACACGCTCGCGTCGTTCGACGCCGGGTCGGGCGCCGAGCTCTATGTCGGCGGCGAGTTCACCCGCGCCGGACCGTTCGAGGCCGGCAGGGTCGCAAGACTCACAGACACCGGGTGGCAGACCGTCGGTGCCGGCATCCAGGGCTCGTACTGCCACAAGCTCTACGTCTGGGACGACGGCGCCGGGCCGGACCTCTACATCGCCGGCTCCTACACCCGTGCCAACAACCGCACCATGCAGAGCATCGGCCGCTGGGACGGGTCGGCGTGGTCACTCCTGAACGTCGGCTCACCCGGTGACGGCGGCGGTGTCATCGGGTCTGTCCGTTCCGTCTTTGCCTATGACGATGGCTCCGGTGAGAAGCTGTACGTCGGGGGCGACTTCGACCACGCCGACGGCCCGGGGTTCGACAACTCCGACGACATCGAGGTCAGCAACATCGCCAGGTGGGACGGCTCGGTCTGGGAGACCGTGGGCATCGGCATCGAGGAACCGGGCGGCTCCAACCGTGGCGTCTACGCGCTCGGTGCTGTCAGCATCAACGGCCAATCGAGGCTCATGGCCGGGGGGTCGTTCGACCTCTCCGGGGGCAAGCCCTCCGCCAACCTCGCCGAGTGGGGCACCCCCTGCTCGCTGCCCACGTTCATCGAGCATCCCGAGGACGTCATCGCGATGGAACTCGAACCGGTGATCTTTTCGGTCCGTGTGGCGGGCACACGCCCGCTCACGTACCAGTGGCGCAAGGACGGCGTCGCGATCTCGGACGATGGCCGCATCACCGGCACGAACACCGACCTGCTCTACATCGATCCGTGGATCGAATCGGACTCCGGCGCGTACGACGTCGTGGCGACCAATCCGCTCGGGTCGGCGACCAGCAACCCGGCGGGACTGACGACCTTCCCCGGGGGCAACAGCGGCGGCATCGTCGCTGTGGTACCGGCGATGATGAAGGGGGACCCTGTGCCGTGGGACGAGAACGCCACCATGGTCACGGTCGGCCCGGGGACCGTGGGGACCGGCGGCGACGGCGTGTTCTGGGCGGACGGGCACAACGAGGGCATCGACGCGATCTTCCGGTGGCGGGACAGCGCCGCGACGCCGGTCGTCAAGGTTGACGATCCCGCGCCGGGGCTCCCGTCGGGGGTCTTCTTCGGCAACTACCAGCGGAACCTCCGCCACTCCGGGTTCGTGTCCGATGACGGCGGGGTCTTCTTCACAGCACACCTGTACGGCGACGGCATCAACAACGACAACGACGAGAGGCTCTGGTACAACAACAGCGAGACCTTCGAACACCTCGGCGGGGAGGGACAGCACGCGCCGGGCTTCCCGCCGGAGGTCACCCTCGGGAGAGGGTTCTACGCGCACGGCTCGCCCGGGAACTGGGTCAGCTACATCGGCACCCTCAACGGCGGAGGCTACGACAACAACATCGACAAGGCGGTCTGGCAGTGGGGCGCAAGCACCGGACACCGGGTGCTGGCGCAGCACGGCGCAACGGCACCAGGCACCAACCGCGTCATCACCGATATCGCTTGGCCCGTAGTGCAGAACTCCGGCGGCGACGCACTGCTCTGGATCGGTCTGGACAACGTAGCCAGCACCCTCCTGCTGCGCAAGCCCGCCGAGGATCTTTACATCGTGACCACCGGCGACCAGGCCCCGGGATTCGACCCCGGGCAGGTTGTTGACGCCGTCTGGGGCGGGCCGAACGCCAGGCTCGCCGCGTCAGAACGCGTCGTGTTCCGGGCGCGGGTCACCGGCCCCGACGAGTTTCGGTCCAACACGCTCTATTCGTGGGAGAACGGGGTGTTCCGGACACTCATGAAGCAGGGCGATATCGCGCCCGGCGTCCCCGGAAACCTCCCGCTTGTCTTCGGGACCATCCACGCGATCAACGACCAGGGAGACACGGTGTTCAGCGCCGACATCGATCCGATCAACTGCAACGAGACCTGCATCCGGAACGGCCTGTTCATCGATGAGAACGGCACCCTCACCAACATCGCCTACGACGAGATGTCTCCTGTCCCCGGCCTGTCCGACGTGTTCGAGTACAGCGGCACCGGGCTCAGCGCGATCAACAACAGCCGCCAGCTCATCTTCCAGGCCGCTGTGCGCCTCAACAATGCGCCGTACGTGGCGGTCTTCGGCTGGGACCCCGACAACGGCATGTTCCCCATCGCCGTTCCCGGCACGCAGCTCGAGGTCGCGCCGGGGGACATCCGTGTCGTGAGCGGGGCGAATCTGAGCTATGTCAACATCGGTCTCAGCGGCAACCATCTCACCGAGGCCGCGATCAGCGATGAGGGGCGATTCCTCTTCACCGCGTCGTTCACGGACGGGACGCACGGCGTCTTCGAGGGCAGCTTCGCCGACTTCTTCCGCAACTACTTCCCCTGCCACGCCGACTTCAACGACGACGAGAACGTCAACACGCTCGACGTCCTCGCCTTCCTCAACGCCTGGGTCGCCGAGGACGAAGCCGCCGATATCAACGGCGACGGAGACGTCAACACACTCGATGTCCTCGCCTTCCTCAACCTCTGGACCGCCGGCTGCTGACCATCCCGGCACCGGAGATCCCGGCACCAGAGATCCCGGTCCGCGGCATCGCCCGAGCGTTCACCGCTCGGGCGGTGTCAATCGCTGGTCACCCCCGCCGCGTCGCGCCCCGGCACATCATCAAACTCATCCCCCCGGAACAGCGAGCCGAGGTAGACCCGGCGCACCATCTCGTCGTTGATCAGGTCGCGGGGCGGGCCCTCGGCGAACTTCTTGCCCGAGTCGATGATGTAGGCCCGGTCGCACACGCGGAGGGTCTGCTGCACGTTGTGGTCGGTGATCAGGAACGCGATGCCCTGATCGGCGAGCTGGCGGATCTCCTTCTGCAGGTCCTCGACTGCGATCGGGTCCACGCCGCTGAAGGGCTCGTCCATAAGGATCAGCCGCGGCTCGGTCACCAATGCGCGCGCGATCTCGAGCTTCCGCCGCTCGCCGCCCGAGCAGGTGCGTGCGGCGTGCCTGGCCTTGTGCGAGAGCGAGAACCGCTTGAGCAGCTCGGCCGCCCGGGCCTTGCGTGCTGCGCGGCTCAGCGAGAGCGTCTCGAGGATCGCCAGCAGGTTCTGCTCGCAGGTGAGCTTCTGGAAGACGCTCGGCTCCTGGCTGAGGTAGCCCATGCCCAGCCGCGCCCGCTTGTACATCGGCAGGCCGGTGACCTCCTGCCCGTCGAAGAACACCCGCCCGTCGTCGGCGTCGATCATGCCGATGGTCATGCGGAAGCTGGTCGTCTTGCCCGCGCCGTTGCGCCCCAGCAGGCCGACGATCTCCGCCCGCTCGACGTGCAACGACACACCGTCCACGACCGTGCGGCCGGCATAACTCTTGCGCAGGTTCTGGGCTTCGAGCAGGGGCATGGCCAGAGTGTACGCCACCGCGCCGAACGCGGAGCCCGACCACAGCCCGTCCACAGTCCGGTCCTCAGATATGGCCTCGAACCAGCCCGGGCCTCAGGGCGCGCCCCGCTCCTGCGCGCGCGTGCGGACCTCCGGGCTGTGCTTGCGGATCTGGTTCCGCTCCCACCGCTCGCCCTCGGTCCAGAGCGGCTCGGCCAGCTCGGCCTCCCACGCTTCGAGCGCCGCCATCAAGCGTTCGACGGTTTCCGGCTCGGCCTCCGCCAGATTGTCTCGCTCGCCCGGGTCGGCGTCGAGGTCGTAGAGCTGCACGTCGAGGGATTTCACCCGCACGAGTTTCCAACGACCCTCGCGCACCGCCGCCGCGACACCGCGACGCCAGAACAGCCGACGCTCCGCCCCCGCGTCGGCCTTTACTTCAGTCTCCACTTCGGTCTCCCCTGCGCCGCGCAGCATCGGCAGCAGGTCAACCCCGTCCACGTGCGGCCCGGCCCGGCCGCCCGAGGCCGCGACAGCGGTCGGCAGGATGTCGAGCGAGCTCACCGGGGTTTCGACCCGTCCCGGCTCCAGCCCCGCCGGCCACCGCACCACGAACGGCACGCGCACCCCGCCCTCGAACTTGCTGCCCTTCATCCCGCGCCACACGCCGTTATCCGACGCGTTGTTGGTCGCCCCGCCGTTGTCGTTCAGGAAGAACACGAGCGTGTTGTCGCTCTTGCCCGTGGACTCGACCGCCGCCATGATCTGGCCGACCGCGCGGTCGAGCGCGAGGGTCATCGCCGCCAGCGTGCGGCGTGATTCCGGCTCGATGTGCGCGACCGCAGCGAGGTCCTCCTCACGCGCGTGCATCGGCGTGTGCACCGCGGTGAAGGCGACGTAGACAAAGTACGGCTCCTCGGCGTGTCGCTCGATGAACGCCGCGGCCTCGCGAGCGAGGGTGTCGGTGACGTACCCGTCGTCGGGGTCCGCCTCGGCCTCGCGCCCGCGCATCGCCGTCTGCTGCCGCCCGGCCGACTCGCCCAGCGGGAAGTAGCCGCGCGACCCGGCGAGGTAGCCGTAGAACTCGTCGAACCCGCGCTCGAGCGGCTGAAACCGCGGCGCGGCGCCCAGATGCCACTTGCCGAACGCGCCGGTGGCGTAGCCCTCCGCCCGCATCGCGTCGGCGATGGTGGCCGCGTGCGTCGGCAGGCCGTTGCCCGGCCCCGACGCCAGGTTGAACTCGTGCCCGAGCCGCTGCTGATACATCCCGGTCAGCAGCCCCGCCCGCGACGGGCTGCAGACGCTCGCCGAGACATACCCCGCCTCGCAGACGACGCCCTCGGCGGCGAGCGTGTCGATCGCCGGCGTGTCCCAGTCCTCGCACCCGGTAAAGCCAAAGTCGGCGTAGCCCGCGTCGTCGACGAGCAGGATCACGACGCTCGGCCGCTCCTGCGCCGCAGCCACCGAGGCCATCGCCACTATCAACACGGCACACACCACTCGCTTCACAGCAGCCTCCATCGCTTCTCAGTCACGCCGCAGCGTGTTGATATAGTTACGCCACGGCCCGACCAGCTCCCGCGACTGGTGCGCCACCGCCTGGCACACCTGCCGCACGTGGTGCACATCGTGGGTCGCCCACGTCGCCAGCAGCTGCGCGAGCGTGACCTCGCCGAGCCCCGGGTGCGTGCCGCGGAGAGCCAAATGCGCCCCGGTCAGCCGCATTGCACCCAGCGCGTCGAGATTCTCCGCCCGCGCGTCCGCGAACTCTTTGAGCAGATCGTCGAGCGAGCGGCCGGAGTCGGGCGAGACGGTCGCGTCGTGCGGGAAGGGGTCGAACGGCCGGGCCGTCCCGTGCTCCAGAATGATCCGCAGCCGCGGGATCCAGTCGTCGCGCTCACCGATCAACAGGTGCCCCACCACCTCGTAGGCCGACCACGTGCCGTCGCCGTAGTTGCGGTGGGTGAGTTCTTCATCGAGCCCCGCGAGCATCGCCGCGAGGACCGCGGGTGTGCGCTCAAGCATCGAGACTGTGCGGGGCAGGGAGAAGTCCATGCCGCGAGCATACCGGGGCGGGGCTTATGCCCCGGGCATCGCCTCGGTCGCGCTTGCGCGCATGAAGAGGGCGGGGCCCTTGGTGATGCGCTGCCCCGGCTTGAGCGACCACTCGCCGCCCCACTTGGCCAGCTCGTCGAGCGGGGCCTTGAAGCCGGAGTTGGGGTCGTTGGGATCGTTCAGCGGCGAGCAGTTCCAGGCACGCCAGAGCTCGGCCATCTTGTTGGGGAGGGCGGGGAAGAGGAGGAGGGAGGCGATGCGCACGGCTTCGGCGCAGTTGTAGAGAATCGTGGCGAGTTGGTCGCGCACGCCCGCTTCATCAATCTGCTTGGCAAGCGAGAAGGGCCGGGTCTCATTGATGTACCCGTCAACGGATGTGGCAAGAAGTACCCCGCGATGCGTGCACATCGCCAGATCAAATGCGTCGAATCTCTCGACGAGTTCACTGGCAATCGTCGTGCACACGGCCTGCATGTCGGTCATGGGCTCTGATTGCCCGGCACCCGGGACCGCGCCGTCAAAGTACTTCTCGATCATGTTCGAGACGCGGCTCGCGCAGTTGCCGATGCCGTTGGCCAGGTCCGCGTTGTATACCTCCACAAACTTCGCGTGCGCAAAGTCCGCGTCGTTGGCCCCCAGCGGCCCGTTGGTCGCGAGGAACCACCGCACCGCGTCGATCCCCATCGGCCGCGCTTCGCGGCCCTCTTTCTCCGCCTGCTTCCGCTCGGCGTCGAGCACCCACTTGCTGTACGCCTCGAGCTGATCGATCTCGATGAAGTTGCCCAGGCTCTTGGACATCTTCGTGCCCTCGGCCACGAAGTACGCGTGCGCGTAGACGACCTCGGGCAGCTCTTTGCCCATCGCCATCAGCATCGCCGGCCACACCACGGCGTGGAACCACAGGATGTCTTTGGCCATCACGTGCACGGCTGCGGGCCAGTACCTCTCGCGGCTGCCTCCCTCGGCCTCGGCCGTGCTCGGCTCACGCTCGTTGTCCACCGCGCTCAGATAGTTGCAGAGCGCCTCGATCCACACATACACCCGGTGCGACGCGTCGCCCGGCATCAGGATGCCCCAGTCGGCGTCGCCCTCCTTGACCGCGCGGCTCACCGGCACGTCGTTGAGCCCCTGCTTGAGCCGGCCGAGCACCTCGTTCCGACGCGCCTCGGGCAGGATGCGATAGCCGCCGGGCTCGCCCGCGTCGCCCTTCCGCAGCGCCTCGTGCAGCCGGTCCTCGTACTTGCTCAGCCGGAAGAAGTAGTTCTTCTCGATCCGCTCCTCGAGAGGCTTGCCGGTCACCGGGCTCTTAAAGCCCGCCTCTTTGGCGACCGTCTCGGTCAGGTACTCCTCCTGCGAGGGGTCGTACCAGCCCTTGTAGTCGCCGAGATAGATGTCGCCCGAGTCCATCAGCTGCTTGATGTAGGCGCTGGCCCGGGCCTTGTGCCGCTCCTGGCTGGTCCGCATGAAGTCGTCGGCGTGGATCGACATCAGGTCGAACGCCTTGCGGAACTCGGCCGCGTTGATGTCCGCCCACTCCTGCGGCGAGTGCCCCCGCTCCCGGGCCGTCGTCACCACCTTCTCGGCGTGCTCGTCGGTCCCGGTCAGGAAGAAGACGTCCCGCCCCAGCAGCCGGGCAAACCGGGCGGCCACGTCCGCCACCGTCGTCGTGTAGCAATGCCCGATGTGCGGCCGGTCGTTGACGTAGTAGATAGGTGTCGTGATGTAGTACGGCGTCTTCTCGGTGGACATGGCGGGAGTGTAGGGGCGGGCGGTACCCTCGCCGCGTGTTCGCAGGCCGCCCGTTGCCCGCCTCCGCCGGGCGCGGTAGAACGCTGGCATGGACACCGCCACCTCCCGCCGCTCTCTGCTGGCCGCCGGCTCACTCGCCCTCATGCCCGGCCTGGTCTCCAGCCTGGTCCCCGGCCTCGCGGGATCCCGGGCCGTCGCCGACACCCTCGCCGGCCGAGCGCTCACCGGGCACGGGGCCGAACCCTCGATCCGGCTGGCCACGCTCACCGACATCCATTACGCCGACGCCGACCCCCGCGGCAACCGCTACTACCGCGACTCGATCCCCAAGGTCGCCAAGGCCATCAAGGCGATCAACGAGTCGGCCGCCGCGTCGCCGCTGGCCTTCACCGCCCTGCTCGGCGACCTCATCGACTCCCGCGACACGCCCATCGAAGAGGGCGGCCTCGAGCAGGAGATCGGCTATCTCAAGACCATCGAGACCCACCTGGCCAACCTCAACACCGACCGCCACTACGCGTTCGGCAACCACTGCGTGCACACGCTGACCAAGGACGAGTTCGCCGAGCACTCGGGTGCGCAGGCCTCGTTCTACTCCTTCGACCGCCCCTTCACCCGCGGCAGCGGCTCGCTGCACGTCGTGGTGCTCGACGCATGCTTCACCTCCGACGGCACGCCCTACGCCCGCCGCAACTTCCACTGGACCGACGCGAACATCCCCGCACACGAACTCGCCTGGCTCAAAGCCGACCTCGACGCCACCAACTCCCCCACCCTCGTCCTGACCCACCAGCGGCTCGACGGCGAGGGCAACACCACCATCCGCAACGCCCCGGCGGCGCGGGAGATCCTGCAGCAGTCCGGAAAGGTGCTCGCCGTCCTCCAGGGCCACGCCCACGAGAACAGCCAGTCCCTCATCGAGGGGATCCCCTATCTGGTCATGCGGGCGGTTGTGGAGGGTGCGGGGGTCGAGAACCACGCCTTCGGGCTGGTCGAGGTCCACGCCGACCACTCGCTGCTGGTGCACGGCTTCGGCACCCAGGCCGACCACGAGTACACGCCGGCCCGTCGCTAGAGGCAGGCGGTGAACCTTCCGCCCCGGTTTGGACCCAAGCCCCAGCCCCTATACCCTACCGGTCTGCCCACGAAGAGGAACCGGGGCCCGCGGCGGCTGTTGTTCCTCCGATGCACCCCGGAATCCGCCTCCTATGGAGAGAGCCGAGTTCGAACAGCTCGCCCTGGAACACCTCGACTCGGTGTACCGGCTGGCCCTGCGCCTGACCCGCAACGGCGAGCGAGCCGAGGACCTCGTGCAGGACACGTTCGCGCGGGCCCTCCGACCCCAGACCGTCGAGCGGTTTGACCCGACCGCCGCCCGGCCCGGCTCGTCGGCCAGCGAGGGCATGCGGGCGTGGCTCTTCACCATCTGCCACAACCTTTTCTACTCACAGATCAAACGTGCCGCCAAGGCCCCCACGGCCGTCGAGGAGTTCTTCACCGAGTCGGCCGACACCCGCCTGCCCGACGAGCCGCCCCCGGCCTGGAACCAGGCCAGCTTCGACTGGGAGCAGGTCGACGGCCGCCTCCGCAAGATCGTGGAGGAGCTCAAGGACGAGTACCGAGAGATCCTGCTGATGTGGGGCGTGGACGGCCTGAAGTACCGCGAGATCGGCGAAATCCTCGGAATCCCCATCGGGACGGTCATGAGCCGCCTCCACCGGGCCCGCAAGATCGTCGCGGACCGCCTGATGGAAGACCCGGGTGCGGCCGATGATCTGGGTATCAGCACGCGAGGCCAGAGCGAGGCCCGAACCGCCCCCGGAGGCGATGAGCCCTGATTGGCGTCAACATGGACAAGACGGCCGCCCTGTGCGGACCGGATCGGCACAACGACAGACCCAAAAGCGTCCGCAAACCCCTCACGCGGGAACATCAAGCGGCAGAGCAGAGTTAGGTTGATGACGATGGAACACGAAGGGAACAACCCGGCCTCGATCGCGACGCTCCTGCGGCTCGCCGCCGACGGAGAGCTCTCCGAACAGCAGGAGGCCGCGCTGCGCGCGCACCTGGAGGCCCACCCCGAAGACCGCGCACGGGTCGAGTTCGACCGCAAGCTCCGCGACGCCTGCGGGTGCGCCTGTGCCCCGGACTGCTGCGCTCCCGACAGCCTCCGCGAGCGGGTGCTTGCCTGCTGCACCGAATCGGCCTGCGGCACCGCCGCGGACCCGCACCTGGCGGACCGACTCGCGGCCCGGGGCGAGCAGACCCGCGACCGCGGGTTCTGGTCCGGACGCACCATCGCCCGGTTCGGCACGATCGCGGCCGTGATCGCGCTGGTCGGCTTGGTCAGCTACATGGTCGGTCGGTCCACGCCGCCGAGCGGCCCGCAGTCGCAGCCCACGATCCGCACGGTCGAAGAGCGGATCTCGAACTTCGTCCGTTCCGAGCACAACCGCTGCGCCAAGAGCTCCCCGGAGATCGGCAAGAAGTTCGACATCGACGATCCGAGCAAGCTGCCGGCGGTCTTTGAGTCGATCATCGGCCAGCCGTTCTCACTCGCGTGCGTGGTGGACGCCAACGACCACGGGCTGCGATTTGTCGACGCGGGCCGATGCTACCCGCCCGGGGGCGATGCCATCCACGTCCGCTTCGTGACCGACGACGAGGCCGCGAGCCCCGTGAGCCTCTGGATCCAGAAAGACGACGACTCGCTGCCCATGGAGGACGGCATCACCTACACCGCCGGGGAGGGGTGCGACTGCGTCCGTTTCTGGCGTGTGGACGGTGTCCGCTACGTGCTGATCTCGTCTCAGGAACAGGCCGGGCCGTTTGCCAGCCTCGCGCTGCACTCTCCCGAGACCGTTCGGCCTTTCTGAGTCCGGCGGGGCGTTGCCCACCCCATCCTGAGGATCTGGCAGAACCCGGACGGGCTTGGTTGCGTCTGACTGGTATCCCTGCCGATAGAATGTCCCGGGAGTTCAACCATGCATCACCAACACGTCCGATATCTCCGCACCCTCGGCCTGCTGCTGGCTGCCGGGCTGGTTCCCGCGGCTTCGGCCCAGAACGCGGTGGGCAACGGCCGCGCGTTGGAGAACCGCCTGCAGGTGGTCCACCCCGGCGCGCCCGCGGGCATCACCAACTCCTTCTCCCGCGAGCTGATCTTCCGCGAGGCCATCGTCACCGGCAACGCGCCGGGCGGCTTCTCCTTCCGCGGCGAGACGCTCCCCAGCGCCTTTGAGTTTCGCGGCGAGCTGGGTGAGGACGCCCTGTTCGCCTACCGACGCGACAGCCTCTACTCGGGCCTCTCCAACCGGGGCATCCGCGGCACCGAGGCGTTGCAGTATCAGTTCGCCCTTTCGGTCGGCGGACAGATCCCCCAGTCGCTGGCCGGTCCGATCTCCTTCGGCAGGGCCGGTTCCGTCGAGCGGGGCCCGGACCCCACCCGGCCGTTTGAGCGCGACCTCGGCCAGCCGGCCGAGGGCATCCGCCGAGCCAACCCGTCGGACGATGAGTCGATGATGGCTGCGGTCGATCTGAGCTCGCCATTGGTGCAGCCGGTCCGCTCGATCTCGAGCTTCACCGCCAACCGCGGGCTGCAGCCGACACTGGTCGGGATCATGCAGAACCGCCAGACGCAGCAGACCTCCGGCCAGACCGCATCGCCGCTGCTGGGCGTGCAGATCGTGCCCGTGGACACCCTCCGCAACCCCGACCCCTTCCGCGCCAACACCGCCAACACCAACCGCGTGGACCCCGCCAGCGCCAACCCCGGACTGGTCGCGCCGACGCAGGGGCAGCCCGCGCCGCTCTCGACTGTTGGGACCGGGCCCCAGGCCCGCACGGCGTACGACGACATGATGGACCGGTTCCGCTCGGCCTCGGGCGTGACCGATCCCAACGCCGCCCCCCCGGCGGGCTCTACCCCGGATTGGGCGCGCGATCTGATCGACCTGCGACGCACGCTGCGTGGGCTGCCCTCCTCGACCGCCGAGGCGATGGGCCTGACCCCCGAGGCCGCCCCCAAGCCGAACGAAATCGCCTCGGCAGCAGGCCGTCCTGACAACCCGCTGCTCAAGCCCGCCATCGATCCCGACGCCGTCCCCACATTCGACGCCGAGGTCCTGCGACGGGTCCGCGAGGCCGGCGGTATGGCCAACACCCTCATCGCTGCGGATATCCCGAACCTCGACATGTACAGCGCCCACATGCAGAGCGGCGAGCAGCTGCTGGCCCAGCGGCGGTACTTCGACGCCGAGGAGCGGTTCATCAGCGCCATGAGTTCGCGTCCCGGCGACGTCAACGCCCAGATCGGACGCACCCACGCCCAGATCGGCGCCGGGCTCTATCTCTCGGCAGCGCTCAACGTCCGCCAGTTGATGATCAACAGCCCCGAGATCAGCGGGATGCGGTTTGCCCCGCAGCTGCTGCCCGAGCAGGCCCGGATCGACGAGATCATCCCCGCGCTCCGCGAGGGGCTGACCAGCCTGACCAGTGGTTCGGACAGCGGCCTGCTTCTGGCCTATCTGGGGCATCAGCTCGATCGGCCCGAAGATATCCGGGAGGGGCTCGCGGCTTTGCGGGAGCACGGCGACGAGGCCGAGCAGCGGCTGGCCGATCTTCTTCAGGGCGTCTGGTTGGATGCGGCGGCCCCGACCGGGGATGATTCCCCGGCCGACGACGGCTGACCGCCCGCCATGCACAACCCAGACGCCCCCGCCATCTCTGCCGCCAACGACTCGCCGCTGACGCTGCGTGACTTCCTCACCGACGGTTCGCTCGCTCGCCTGTGCGCCGAACTCGGCCGCATCGCGGGCACCACGATCGAGCTGCGCGACGAGCAAGACCGTGTCATCACCGCCGATGGTGACGGTTGGCGGATCGGGACCTCGGCCGACGGGTTGGCGCCAACCGACCGCGCCTGCACCGAGCCGCTCGTGGTCGGCGGCACGCACATCGGGGCGATCGTCGCGGGGCCGGGTGTCACGGCGCTCGACCGACTTCTGCCTCTGATCGCCCAGACCGCCGTTGAGTGGTGCCACGGCTTCCTCGAGTTGCGTCACGCGGTGGACGAGTTGGGCGTGCTGATCGAGCTGTCGTCGCTGCTGGTCGGGGTGGAGGATGTCTCCCGTGTCGTCGAGCGCGCGCTCGATTCGGTGCTCCGGGTGCTCTCGCTCAACGCCGGATCGGTCGTGCTTCTGCCCGAGGACACCGACGGTGTGACCTCGGACGACGAGGCCGACCTTCGTCTCGCGGCGTCGCGCGGGCTGACCGACGCTTGGCTGATCAATCCCGAGAGCCTGAGCCGCGGACGCGTGTTCGACCAGCTCGCGCTCGACGGCGAGGTCGTCGCGATCGAGGACCTCTGGCTCGACCCCCGCGTGCGCAACGACGAACAGGTCCGCACCGAGGGCGTGCGGAGCTTCATGTGCGCGGGGCTGGTCTTCCGCGGCAAGCCGATCGGCGTGATGCGGGTCTACTCGCACACCCCGCGGGTGTTCAGCGAGCTGGACAAGCGGCTGCTCCGCTCGATCGCCCAGCAGGCGGCGGCGGCGGTGCAGCAGTCAAAGCTCATCCGCGACCGCCGGCGCGACCGCGAGATGGAACGCCAGCTCAAGCTCGCGGCCAACATCCAACGCCGCATGCTGCCGCGGGTCGTGCCGGACCATCCCCTCTACGACATCGCCGTCCACTACGAACCGAGCTTCGAGGTCGGGGGCGACTTTTACGACCTTTTCGAGGCCGACGGCAAGCTCGCGATCGCCGTCGGTGACGTGGTGGGCAAGGGCGTTCCCGCGGCCATGCTGATGTCGCTGGTCCGCACCAGCTTCCGCGCGCACGCCGAGGGCGGCAGGTCTCCCGGCGAGGTGCTCTCACGCGTCAACCGCGATCTGGTGCGCGACTCGCTCGACAGCGAGTTTGCGACCATGTGGTTCGGTCTGCTCGATCCCGCCGACGGATCGCTGGCGTGCGCCGGCGCGGGGCACGAGCCCCCGATGATCGTCCGGGCCGCGGGCGGGTGCGACGAGCTGGCGATCGGTGGGCTCGTCGTGGGCATCGACGCCAACGCGGTCTACGAGGTGCAGCGTGCCACGCTCGCGCCGGGCGACGCGCTGGTTGCCTATACCGACGGCGCGACGGACGTCATGAGCTTCGACGGGCAACGGTTCGGCAAGAGCAGGCTGCTGGCCATGCTCACGCAGCTCAGCGAGCTCGCGCACCCGAGCAGCGCCTACGACGTGCTCGGGGGCATCCTGCGCGAACTGCGCCAATTTGGCGGGCTCACCGTGCGGCAGGACGACTCCACGATCGTGGTCGTCCGCCGGACATGATTGCGGCTCACTCGGCGGGCGGTGCGTCCGCGGCTTTGGGCCCGTGGGCCGCGGCCTTCTTCGCCCCGGCCCGCATCTGCAGCAACTCCACGAAGATCGAGAACGCCATCGCTGCGTACACGTAGCCACGCGGCAGGTGCTGCCCGAGCCCGTCGGCGGTCAGCAGCACGCCGATGAGGACCAGGAACGCCAGCGCCAGCAGCTTGAGCGACGGGTGCTTCTCGATGAACGCGGAGATCGGCCCGGCGAAGATGAGCATGACGACGATCGCGATCACCACCGCCGTGATCATGATCGGGATGTTCTGCGTCATGCCGACCGCGGTGATGACCGAATCGAGCGAGAAGATCAGGTCCATCGCCACGATCTGCGACACGACGATCCCGAAACTGGCGTACGCCCGCTTCTCCACCCGCCCGGTGTGGTCGCCCTCGACCGCGTGGTAGATCTCGATAGTTGCTTTGGTCAGAAGGAAAAGCCCGCCACCGAGCAGGATGAGGTCGCGCCCGCTGAATGAGTGATCGACCACCGGCAGCGTGAAGAGCGGCTTGGTCAGCTGCATCATCCACCCGATCGCCAGCAGCAGCAGTACCCGGGCCACCAGCGCCAGCCCGAGGCCGATCCGCCTCGCGATCTTCTGCTGCTTGGGGTCGAGCTTGTTGGTCAGGATCGCCAGGAAGACGATGTTGTCGATGCCGAGCACGACCTCGAGCAGCGTCAGCGTCGCGAGGGCGCCGATACCGGCGAGCGAGAAGAACTCGACCGTCCCGACCGGGCCGTGACCGACCGCGGCGTGGGCGAGCGTGATGAAGTCCATGTTCTACTCCTTTTCGAGCCGAACGGTCGCAACAACCGCGAAGTGGTCCGAAGGATACCGCCCCCCGCGACTCGTCCGATCGATCCCCGCATCGACGACCTCAACACCCGGTGATACCAGCACGTGGTCGATCTTCTCGCCGGTAGTCGCCCCGACGCGGAAGCCGCTGAACGTCCCGACTTCGGCCTCGTCCGGGTGCACCGCCCGGAATGTGTCAACGAGCCCGGGGCTGGCAGGCGGCGTGTGGTCGGGCCACGCCTCGGCATCGCTTGCACGCTCCGTCTCTCCCCGCAGGTACCGTACGGCGGGGTTGCTCTCGCCAGCGTTGAAGTCGCCCATCACGACGACGGGCTCGTCATCGTGCGCGCGCAACTCGATCCGTGACGCGATCAGCTCGGCCGCCCGCTCGCGCGACGGTTGGCTCCGGTGGTCCAGGTGGACGTTGTAGACATAGACCCCGTCGCCCGAGGTCTTGTCGATGAGCCTCGCCCATGTGCAGACGCGGGTGATGCCGTTGCCCCAGTGGGTGGAGGCGACGACGTCGGGCGTGTCGCTCAGCCAGAACGTGCCGCAGGAGTCGATGGTGAATCGCGAGGTTCTGATCAGGATCGCGGCGTACTCGCCCCGGGTCGCGCCGTCGTCCCGTCCGGCCCCGATCTCGGCATAGCCCGGCAGAGCCTCGCCGATCTGGTCGAGCTGGAACCGCAGCGCCTCCTGCAGGCCGACGATGTCGCCGTCAAGCTCGGCGAGCAGGTCGGTGACCATCTCCCGCCGGTGGGGCCAGGCGTTCTCTTTGTCGTCGGCGGTGCCGTAGCGGATGTTGAAACTGACGAGTTCGACCGGCTCGCCGGCGGCGGCCGGGCCCTGGACGAGCACGACACCCAAGCAGATCAACAACAACCGGACCCAGATATCCCGCATGGCTCGTCTCTCCTGTTCGCGTGCCAGCGAACGAACCCGTGTTCTCATCCCGCCGTACGATCCCGCCGATTCTGATCGGTCTCGGCGGTTGTCGCCGCACGGAGGGGTGTATGGACTGGCAGATGGTACTCGTGGCCGCGGCTCTGGTCGGCATGCTGGGGTTGCTGGCGACCGGCCGGTTCGGCACCGACATCGTGATGATGGGCGTGCTCGCGTTGTTTCTGGTGACGCGGATCGTCACGCCCGAGCAGGCCTTCGCCGGATTCTCGAACACCGGCCTGCTGACCGTGGCGTTCTTGTACATCGTGGCGACCGGGCTGCAGGAGACCGGCGCGATGGGCCTGTTGACCCATCGCTTTCTCGGCAGGCCGCGCACGACGCTGGAGGCCCAGGCCCGGATCGCGCTGCCGGTGGCCGGCATGAGCGCGGTGCTGAACAACACGCCGATCGTGGCGATGTTCCTGCCGGTGATCCGCGACCTGTCGCGTCGGACGCGGATCCCGGCCAGCCAGCTGTTCATGCCGCTCTCGTTCGCGGCGATCCTCGGCGGGTGCTGCACGCTGATCGGTACGAGCACCAACCTCGTCGTCTACTCGCTGATCAGCGCGCACAACGCCGGCCGCCCGGATGCCCCGCTCGAGAATTTCAGCCTGTGGAGCCTCACGCCGATCGGCCTCCCGGTCGCGCTCGTCGGCATGGTCTACATGCTCATTCTCGGCCGCAAGCTCCTCCGCGACCGTGACGACAACTCCGTCCACGGCAACGACATCCGCGAGTATGTGTCCGCGATGCGCGCGCAGCCGGGCTCGGCGGTCGTCGGCAAGACCATCGAGCAGGCGGGGCTCCGCCACCTGCCCGGGCTGTTTCTCACGCGGATCGACCGGGAGACCGAGACGGTCCTCGCGGTCTCGCCCGACGAGGTGATCCGCGACGGCGACGTGATGGTGTTTGCCGGTGCGCTCGATTCGGTCGTCGATCTGCAGAAGATCAGGGGACTCGAACCGGTCACCGACGAGGCCGGTGTCGAGCACTACCGGCCGAAGATGCAGCTGATGGAGGCGGTGATCAGCCGGGCGTCGCCGCTGGTCGGCCGCACGATCCGCGGCGCAGAGATCCGCACGAGGTTCGGCGCGGCGGTCGTCGCTGTCCACCGCCTCGGCTACCCGCTCAAGGGACGTCTGGGCGACATCGTGCTCCGCGAGGGCGACACGCTGCTGCTCGAGGCCGAGCCGGGCTTTGCCAAGCGCTTCCGCACCTCGGCGTCGTTCCATCTTGTCAACGCGCTGGAGGGCTCGGCAACGCCGCGGCACGAGCGTGCGTGGATCGCGATTGCCATCCTCATCGCGCTGATCGCGCTGATGTCGTCGGGCACGCTGCCGATCATCGGCGACCTGCCCGAGGTGGTCGTCGCGATGGTCGCGGCCGGGGCGATGATCCTCTGCCGCTGCTGCACCGGGCCCCAGGCCCGCGCCGGGATCGAGTGGCCCGTCCTGCTGGTCATCGGCACGGCGTTCGGCATCGGCAAGGCGATGGAGACCTCGGGGCTCGCGGCGGCGGCGGCTCAGGGAGTGGCCATGGTCGCGGGCAACTTCGGCCCCGCAGCGCTGCTCACCACCATCTACCTGGTCACGCTGGGCTTTACGATCCTGATCTCCAACAACGCTGCGGCTGCGCTCATGTTCCCCGTCGCCTTGGGCGTGGCGATGACCAGCGATCTGCCCTTCATGCCCTTCGCCCTGGCGGTCGCCTTCGGCGCCAGCCTTGAGTTCATGACGCCTCTGGGCTACCAGACCAATCTCATGGTCATGGGGCCGGGCGGATACCGGTACGCCGACTTCCTGCGATTCGGCGGGCCGCTCACGCTGCTCGCGGCCGTCGTCGCCATTGGCGGCATCTGCTTCCGGTACGGTCTGGGGTTCTGACCAGAGCCGATCCGGCCGGAGTCGCCACACTCCCTGCGACTGGCGGCCCGATCTGGCCGATTCTCCCGAGGACCGGCCGCTGTGCCGACCCCGCCCGCGTCGGGTACCGTGCCGCATTGGGAGAACCACCGATTGCCCTGGGAGACCTGGTACACCCTGATCGTCGTCGTGCTGCTGGTGGGAGCCATGGTCTCCAACCGGGTCGGCACCGACACCGCGATGCTCGGGGCGCTCACCCTGCTCATGGTGGCGGGCATCGTCGAGCCGGCCAAGGCGGTCGCGGGCTTCGCTGATCCGTCGGTCCTGATGATCGCGGCCCTGTTCGTGGTCGCCTGCGGCCTCAGCGAGACCGGCGCGACCGCGGCACTGGCCCACAAGCTGCTGGGGAGGCCCAAGAACGGCGTCAGCGCCCGTTTCCGGCTCATGATCCCGGTGGCGGCGATGTCGGCGTTCATGAACAACACGCCGATCGTGGCGATGTATCTGCCCATTGTGCACGACTGGGCGCGGAAGCTCCGCCTGAGCCCCAGCCGCCTCTACATGCCCCTGTCGTTCGCCGCGATCATGGGCGGGGCGTGCACGCTCATCGGCACCAGCACCAATATCGCCGTCAACCAGCTCTACCTCAACGCCTTCGACGCCGACGGCGGCCGCCTGATCGAAACCTTTGGGCTCCAGCGGCCCTCCGCCGCCATGCAGTTCTGGTGGATCGCCATCATCGGTCTGCCCACGACGATCGTGGGCATCGTCTTCGTCTCGATCGGGGCCAAGTGGCTCCTGCCCGAGCGCGTCCCGCCGGATTCCGGCGAGGTCGAACGCCGCCGCTACACCCTCGAGATGATGGTCGAGGCCGGCAGCCCGATCGTCGGCAAGAGCATCGAGCAGGCAGGCCTGCGGCACCTGCCCGGGCTCTTCCTCACCGAGATCGCCCGCGACGGGAACCTGATCCAGGCCGTCGGGCCGGAGGAGATTCTCGAAGCGGGCGACGTGCTGCTGTTTGTGGGTGTCGTCGATTCGGTCGCCGACCTTCTCAAGATCCGCGGCCTGGTTCCCGCGACCGATCAGGTCAAAAAGGTGGAGACCGACCGCCACACCCGCACGCTGGTCGAGGCGGTCGTGAGCCACTCCTCGCCGCTGGTCCGCCGCACCGTCCGCCAGAGCCAGTTCCGCACCCGCTACAACGCGGCGATCATCGCGGTGCACAGGGGTGGCGAGCGCGTCGGGGGCAAGGTCGGCGACATCGTCCTCCAGCCGGGCGACACGCTGCTGCTCTCGACCCACGCGGGGTTCGTCCCGGCCCACCGCAACAGCGACCACTTCTATCTGTGCTCGAGTGTCGAGGGTGCCCGCGAGGTGTTCCACGAGCGGGCGCGGCTGTCGCTGAGCATCATGGCTCTGCTGGTGGTGCTGATGACCGCGCCGACAGCCAAGATCTTCACGGGGCTGAACGCCCGTTACGGGCTCGACCTGCCGCCCAACGGCATCCCGCCGCTGGTGGCGGCGTTCGTGTGCGCGACGCTGATGGTCTGGACCCGCTGTTGCACGGGCACGACGGCGCGCCGGAGCATCAACTGGCAGGTGCTGATCGTGATCGGGGCGGCGATCGGCGTCGGCAAGGCGATGGATGCCAGCGGGGCTGCGAAGGCGATCGCCGACGCGCTCTTTGCCGCGGCGGGGGGGCTCGGGCCCCGGGGTCTGCTGTTCAGCTTCAGCCTGCTGACGGCCGTGCTCTGCCAGATGGTGACCAACAAGGGTGCGGCGGTGCTGATGTTCCCCATCGCGATGGCCCTGGCCGCGGAGGGCAACGGCGGGGTGGGCCTCAATCCGGAGCCTTTCATCCTGACCCTGATGGCCTCGGCGGCGAGCAGCTACATGACGCCGGTGGGCTTTGTGACCAACCTGATGGTCTATGGCCCGGGGGGATACCGGTTCACGGACTACTTCCGTCTGGGCATCCCCCTGACCCTGCTGGTGGCGACGTTGTGCGCGATCATCGCCCCGATGGCCTTCCCGTTCCAAGGCCACCTCTGACAGTGCTTTCGGCGCGGGTTAGGGCGCGTGGGGCGAACCGGAACACGCCCCGGGCCGATACAGGTACACTCCGGACCGCGTCGTGCGGCACGGGGTCCGAGAACGCGACGGCGACAGACGAGACGTGACGGAAGGGACGCACGCCAGTGAAGGTGCTCGTGACGGGTGGTTCGGGGTTCATCGGCTCGTACTTCGTCGAGCGGCTCGCGGATGAAGGCCGCGAGCTTGTCATTCTCGACCTGATCGACCCGCCGGACTGGTACCCCAACCACACCTACATCAAGGGCGACGTCCGCGACCCGGCCGCCGTGAAGCGCGCGCTGGCGGGTTGCGACCGCGTGGTCCACCTGGCCGCGGCTCACCACGACTTCGGCATCGAGCACGACACCTACTACTCGGTCAACGAGTTCGGCACCAAGGTGCTGTGTGACGCGATGGACCAGCTCGGCGTCAAGGACGTCACGTTCTACTCCACCGTCGCGACCTACGGCGACGCCCCCGAGCCCCACCACGAGACCGCGCCCACCAAGCCCAACTCCCCCTACGGCGGCAGCAAGCTCAAGGGCGAGGAGGTCCTCAAGACGTGGACCGACCAGGGCGACGGCCGCCGGGCGCTGGTCATCCGCCCCACCGTGACCTTCGGTGTGCGCAACTTCGCGAACATGTACTCGCTCATCCGCCAGGTGGCCTCGGGCAAGTACCTCGAGTTCGGCCCCGGCGAGAACATCAAGAGCCTCAGCTACGTCGAGAACATCGTCGACGCGACGCTTTTCCTGCTGGAGAAGCCTGTGGGCGACTCCAGTGCCGACAGCAAGAGCGAGCTGCAGCCGTTCGAGATCTTCAACTACATCGACAAGCCCGACCTGACCAGCAAGCAGATCTCGCACGCGGTGTTCACGTCACTGGGCAAGAAGCCGCCGAGCTTTGTCCTGCCGCTGTGGGTGGGGCTGGTGCTGGCGATCCCCTTCGACATCGTGATCGCGCTGACGGGCAAGAACCTGCCGATCTCGAGCGCACGTCTGAAGAAGCTGTTCCACACGCAGACCAAGTTCGAGGCCGACAAGCTGGCCGCGGCCGGCTATACCCCGCGCGTGCCGCTGACCGAGGGCATCGACCGGATGGTCAAGTGGTATCTGGCCTCGGGTGCGGCTCAGACCGCCGAGTGGCACCAGCCGCCGAAGGACGTGGTGATCGTGGCGGAGGGATAACCGCCCCACCCCACGAGCCCCTGCAACGACAAGCACGACGCTCTGCCCCGGTAGACTGCCACCATGCTCTTCGCCGGCCTGGTCGGATTCTTCCTCCCGATGCTCTTTCTGGTCGTTGTCGCGTGGGCGATCGTGACGGTCCTGCGTGCGGTCACCCTGCCGCGCAAGGCCTCGCGATACGCCGCGTGCGGCCGCTGCGCCTACGCCGTCGCCGAGCTCAACTCGCTGGTGTGCCCGGAGTGCGGCGGCGACCTGCGGCAGACCGGTATCGTCACGCCCAAGATTGAGATGTCCCGACGCGGCTCGCTGACAACCGCGCTCCTGGCGTGGACGTTCCTGTGCGGAATCGGCGGTTATCTGGTGTTCTCGGTGGTGGTGTTCTCGGTGGTGTTCCGGACCGGCTTCTACGTTGCCAACAGCACCAACTCCTGGAAACAGCAGCTTACCCCGGCCTCGAGTGCCTACCAGTCGGTGACCGTCGAGTACGAGAGCGACTTTCGATCGCTGACCGATGTCGTTGACATCGAGCTCGTGCTGGCCGACGGCACCACCCGCGCACTCGCGCTCGACCCGACGACTGAACAGGTCGAGGGCGAGGACTCTCAGCTCACCGTGTGGGGCAGCAGCACGCTCGAGGACTGGTTTGCCGAGAGCGGGCTCGACATCACCGACCCAGCCGTGGCCGTCGAGGCTGCGGAGGTCGGCAGGTACATCGACCTGCTGCTCATGTCGCCCTCAACGGGCACGACCAGCACGTTCAAACACCACACGCCCAACCTGACATTCGTTTCCACCACAGCCACGGCGCAGTCGGCCGCACGCATGAGCCGCGCTGGATATGCCGTGATCGCGGCGATCGTCGTGTCCGCGCTGTTCTACGTGGTCGGTGTCGTGTGGATCGTCCGGCGGCGGCGGAAGCTGATCCGGGGTGTCAGCGCCACCGAAACAGAACTACTCGCCTCGTGATCCGTCCACCAACTCCCCCACCGTCCCCCACTTGAAATCACTCAGCAGACTCGCGAACCGCGCCTCGCACCGGCCCAGACTGTTGTAGTGCCGGAAGGCGTGGCTCTTCTTGAGCCCCGTCATCCGAGGCTGGCCGGGGTCGATTTCCCACGGGTGGATGTAGAAGACGTACGGCCCGCCGCCACGCAGGATCTTCGACACGCCGCGCTTGAACACCGGGTAGGGGATCAGCCGGAAGTAGCCGCCGCCGCCCCAGGGCACGCCCTTTTTGCCGAGCTGCAGCGTCGAAACGCACACCTCTTTGAACCCGGGCCTGATCTCGACGATCGGTTCGCCCGCGTCCATGCCGCTGAGCTTGCCGTAGCGGTCGTGGGCGACGGTCGGGAATGCCGAGCTGTCGTAGGTGAAGCCCTCATCCTGCAGGATGTCGATGGCCCAGTCGGTGATGGAGAAGCTGGGAGCGCGGTAGCCGCGGATCTGCGCGCCGGTCAGGTCCTCCACCAGCGCCTTGGCCCTGCGGATGTCCTCGCGGAACTGCTCGTGCGAGAGCGAATAGATCAGGTCGTGCCCGTAGCCGTGGCTGGCGATCTCGTGCCCGGCGTCGGCGATGCGCTTGATGAGCCCCGGGCACTTGTCGGCCACCCAGCCGAGGATGAAGCACGTGCACGTCACGCCGCGCTCGGCCATCAGCTCGAGCATGCGGTCGGTGTTGCGCTCGACCCGCAGCTCGCGCTCGTCCCACGTGTCGCGCGCGACGACACCCTTGAGGTTCTCGACCTGGAACCAGTCCTCGACGTCGATCGACATAGCGGCGGGGGCGTTGGGCATCGGGCACCGGGCACTAGTGGCTGATGCCTAGTGCCCGGTGCCTGCTTCCCTGTGCCTCCTACAGCATCCGATGTCCCCGCTTCCTGAACTGCTTCACATCCTTCGGCTTCGGGAAACTGAAGTACTTCTTGTCCGTCATGTCCAGCGGCGTGGCCACGACCTCGCCCGACGCGAACCGCTCGAGCACCTCGAGCATGAGCCGCGCGCTCTCCTGCTTGGTGCCGACGATCACCCGGTCGAGGCTGTCGCGCTCCCGAAGAGGGAACTCGCGGACCTGCACGATGCCCCCGGCGTCGAGCTTCTCGACCATCTCGTGAACGGTCAGCGTCGCGGCCTGCTCGCCGTGGAGCAACTGCCAGAAGTTCGGCATCATCCCCCGATAGATCGGCAGCCTGCCGCAGTGGATGTTGATGCATCGCTCCCTGGCCGCACCGAGGATGCCCTTCTTGAAGATCTCGGGTGCCGCGACCGACACGATGACATCCGGCCGGATCTCGTCTCTCACCTTCGAGACGTACGCCTCGTCGTTGACCGACGCGGTCTCGACCAGCGGCACGCCGGCCTCCCGGGCTAGCTTGCCGATGTTGTACCCCCGCATCTTGACCATCGCGAACCGGAAGCACAGCCGCACGAAATCGACCGGCCCGTAGAAGCTCAGCATCCGCTTGGCGGTCTTCCAGATCGGCTCGTGGAACGCCTCGCTGATGGTGATGCCGACCAGCTCGATCCGGTCTCGCGGCCACTCGGCGAAGAACACCTCGAAGAACTTGACCACATAGAGCGGGTCGTCCTCGGTGATCAGCAGCACGCGGAGCTTGTCGGTGGTGGTGTCGGTCATGCGCTCTGCACCTCCACCGCCGCCCCGGCCGCGAGGTCGCGCTCGAGCCGCGCCCGCAGGGCGTCGCGGTCTTCCGGTGAGTACGCCGGATCGGCAAGCCGCAGCACGTCGGCGTATTTGGCTGCGCAGATCTGCCGGGTGTAGCCGCGCTCAAACGTCGACCGGGCGTTGACCCCGAGCCGCCGCGCCCGCGACGGATCGGCGATGAGCTCGCGGAGCTTGACCGCCAGGCCCTCGGCGTCGCCCAGTTCACACCAGACGCCGCAGTCGTTCCGTTCGACGATCTCCCGCAGCTCAGACCACGACTCGCTGAGCCCGACGATCGGCTTGCCCACCGCCAGCGACGTGTAGAGCTTGCTCGGGAAGCTGATCCCCTCGATGCCCTTGGCGATGGTCACCAGCGAGGCGTCGCAGGCGTTGAGCGATTCGTTGAGCTTCTCGAACGGCTGGTAGGGCAGCGTCACCGTGTTGGTCAGCTTGCGGCGGGCGATCTCGTCCTCGATCCACTTCTTCTTGCCGCCGCCGCCGACGAGCACGAGCTTGAACGGCTCATCACGCAGCAGCTCGGCGGCCGCGAGCACCGTCTCGAACTCGTAGTACAGCCCCATGTTGCCCGAGTAGAGCAGCACGAAGTCGTCCACCAGCCCGTGCTCGCGCGCGACCGACGAGTCGGCCTTCTCCATCGGCGAGAGATCCTCGCCGTCGGCCCAGTTGGGGATCACGTGGATGTGGTCCTCGGGTACCTCGTAGGTCTCGTGCACGAGCTTCTTCGCGGCCTTGCAGAGCACGATCGTCTCGCGAGAGCGGTTGTACTTGCGGCGGTTGAGCCATGTCCACAGCCGTTCGATCAGGCTGCCGCGCTTGAACGTCCCCACCCAGACGCCCAGCTGCGGGTGCGCATCGTGCAGCAGCGTGACGTAGTGGTGCTCGCGGAACAGCCGCACGAACGCGCCGATCGCGCCGAGGAAGGGCGGGTTGGTCGTGTAGAGATACACCGTGTCCCGCCGGCTGCGGAAGAGCATGCTGAGGATCATCGGCACGACAAACGTCAGGTAGTTGATCACGCGGCCGGGCAGGAAGTTCTTGTCAAACCGCGCGACCTTGAGCCGGCGGATCTTCACACCGTCGGCGGTCTCGCGGAGCGGGCAGTCCTGCCAGGTGTCCGGCGGGCCGTAGGACGGTCGCCCGGTCAGCACCTCGACCTCGAACCCCAGCTTCACCAGCTCGACCGCCAGCTCGTGCAGCAAGTGGCCGGTCGCGGCGACGTCGGGCACGTAGTACTGGTTGAGGATCAGCACCCGCGTCGGGCGTTGCCCCACACGTCCGGCTGTCCCCGGGTTCTTGGTGTTCGGGCGGCTCACCAGTCTTCACTCCTCTCGTACCCGAACTCGACAAGAAACTCACCCAGCACCCGACGGTACACCTCGGTGATCGCCGGCGTGAAGTGGTTCTTCCAATCCCCCGCCTGCCCCTTGCGCTGAAAGCTCGACCCGCTCTCCTCGCCGCGTTCGCGCCCACCGCTCATCGCCTTGAAGCTGTTCCGCTCGGCGATCTCCCGCAGCTCGTCGTCGGAAGCCGGAAGCTCGAACAACGCCGCCATCTTCTGCAGGCACCCGAGGTCGTCGGCCAGCAGCTCCTCGTAACGGAACACCAGGCTCCGCTCCGGGTCGCGGTTGGCCTGCCAGCTCCGCACCCACTGGACGTAGGCCGGCAGCGTCCGCTCGGCGAAGGTCATCAGGCCCTCTTCCACCGACCGACCGTGGTAGTGCCGGTACTCGGGGTGCCAGGGCGTGTTGCAGACATAGAAGTAGTTGCTCACCGCCACGTCCCGCAGGTCGCGGAAGAGAATGACGTACCGCACCCCCGCCCGCCGCAGCACCTCGGCGTTGTGCACCGAGCCGTGCACGTGCATCTTCGACAGCACCAGCATGTCCTTGAAGCGGTCGAACATGTCTTCGGGCAGCTCGAAGTCGTGGCTGCCGCCGGTGGCCATTTCGTGAGCCGCGACCTCGGGGATCAGCAGCTCGTGAAACCCCGGGAAGCTCGACAGCATCTTCTCGACCCAGGTGGTCCCGCTCTTGGGCAGCCCGGCGACGAAGAGCGATTTCTGCGGGTAGCGGTCACCGAATTGGGCGAACCCCTCGCGGCAGGCCTGAGCCTGAGCCCGATACCGCGCACCCACCGCCAGCCGCTTGGCCAGCCGGGCTCCGGCCGGCGGCAGACACCGCCGGGTCACGTTCTCGAGCGTCTTCGTGAGACTCATCGACCGACCGATCCCTCCCCAATGCCGATGCCGGGCCGGAGCATACGCCTACCCCATGCCGATACACACGATGTTCTCCCATCGGCAGTTCGGAAGAACCGCCCCAATCCCAGACAGGTACAGACCTCGCCAAAGCCGATTCCGCCGCAAGTTCTGCTCCCGCCACACCCTCTGAAACACCGGGCATGACCGAAAACACCGAAAATACACCGATCAACGGGTCCGGCGAGGCAGCCCCGCCTCCGCCAGCGCGCCGGTCGGTCTGGACCACCAAAGAAAAGCTCATCCGGCTCGCGTGGACCACACTCGCCCGCCCGGTCTGGCTGCTGCTGCCCGGCTCGCGCTCGGGGCTCATCCGCCTCTTCGGCGGCACCGTCGGCCGGGGCTGCACGTTTGCGCGCTCGGTCGAGGTCACCATCCCCTGGCACGTGCGGTGCGGCGACAACGTGCGCGTGGGGGAGCGGGTCATCCTCTACGGACTTGGGCCTATCACTCTCGGTGATAACACCGTGCTGGACTACAAGGCCCACTGCTGCGCCGGCACCCACGACATGACCGACTCTCGGTTCCCGCTCCTGAAGACCCCGATCACCATCGGGCGCGACTGCTTCGTCGGGATCGACGCCTACATCGGCCCCGGGGTCGAGCTGGCCGACGGCTGCCGCGTGTGGCCCCGGGCCAGCGTCTACAAATCAGCCCCGGCCAACACCGCCCTCCGCGGCAACCCCGCCAAGCCCTTCGAACCAACGGCGTCCGAAGCGCAAGCGACAAGCCTCCCAGCCGAAGAGTCCGCCACCGCATGACCCCCTCTCCGTTCCAACAAGCCCTCTGGCGCGCCGTCGGTGCCCGCGTCTTCGCGTGCACCCCCCACACCGCGCACAAGTTCCGCCGCCGCCTGCTCGGCGCGTTCGGCGCGAGGCTCACCGGCAACGTCAAGATCAGGCGCAGCGTCCGCATCGACCGCCCCTGGCACCTCTCGGCAGGGCACCTGACTATTTTCGGCGACTACGCCGCCCTGCGGCTGGCTGCGCCGATCGCCATCGGCGAGCGGTGCGTGATCAGCCAGCATGCCATCCTCGCGACCGAGATGCTCGACCCGCAGACCGGCGAGACGACCACCGCCCCGATCACGATCGAGGACGACTGCTGGATCGCGGCCGACGCGCTCGTGCTGCCCGGCACCACCGTGCACGCGGGCACGGTCGTCGGTGCGCGCGCGCTGGTCGCTGAAGATCTTCCCGGCTGGACCGTCGCCGTCGGCGAGCCCGCCCGCGGCATCAAGCCCCGCACATTCGCCAACGCCGGATGAGCACCACACCATCGCCCATCCTGATCCACCTGCACATCCCCAAGAACGCGGGCACCACGCTCAGCCGCATGCTCAAGCTGCGCATGCTGCTGCACCCCCCGACCAACCTGCTCCACCGCGCCGCCGTGCTCGGTCAGTACCAGCACCCCACCGAGACCCGGCTTCCCGCTATCGCGGCGATGCCGCCGAGAGACGCTCGACGCATGCGCTTCTACGAAGAGCACTGCGGCTACGGCGTCCACGAACACCTGCCGCGGGAGTGCACCTACCTCACCATGCTCCGCGACCCGATCGACCGCACGCTCTCGGTCTACGACTTTCTGCGGCAGGAGGGACGCATCCCCGCCGATCAGACGCTCGGGGAGTTCCTCGACAAGCCGACCATCCGCCGCGTGTGGTGGATCGACAACGCGCAGGTCCGCTACCTCGCGGGCGAGCACGGCGAGATCATCGACGCCCCGGTCGGCGACTGCCCGGCCGGGCTGCTCGAGACCGCCAAGCACCGGCTCGAGCACGACATGGCGTGGTTTGGTCTGCTCGAGCGGTTCGATGAGTCGCTGCTGACACTCTGCCGCGTGCTGGGCTGGTCGAACGCGGTCGCGGTGCGGTCGAACGTGACGAAGGAGCGCACGAGCACCCGCGCCACGATCGCCCCCGAGATGCTCGAACGCATCAGAACGATGAACGCGCTCGACCTCGAGCTCGACGCCTTTGCGCGAAAGCTCTTCCAGCAGCGTCTGGACGCGATCCCCGATGCCGAGGCGCAGCTGCGGGACCTGCGCGAACGCAGCGCCAGACGCCGCCGCGTGCTCGGGCCGTTCCAAAACCTCGCGTTCGGCCTGCGCGACAGGATCGCCCCACGAAAGCGGGGCGGGCTGGCCGAAACCACAGCCCCGCCCAACGAGCCCCGAGCGCAAGCTCGGGAGGACGGGTAAGCAGGATCGCCGACGATCGGTGAACCACCGGCCCGAGCTCGCGCTCGGGGCTCGTAGAGCCCGCCGTGCCCCCGCCCGCGGGCGACACCGGCCGGGCTAGATCGACTCGCCGCGCTCCTGCCGCTGCAGCTCGCGCACCTTGAACGTGATCATGCTCTCGTAGATCGCCTGCAGCCGCGCGTAGGTCATCCCGGCCTGACCGTCCAGAAACGCGCGCCGCCAGAAGATGTAGTACGCCCACTTGATCTGCGGCCTACACGGCAGGCGGAAGAAGATGTCCTTGAGCGTCGCCCGGCGCACGGACGGATCGCGTGAGAACACGCCGCGCACCGGCCGCCGCTTGCCCGCGAGGACCTTGATCAGCTCCTGGGCCTCAAACGTCGAGTAGCTGTTGTGCCGCTCGAACCAGTGGACGAGCCCCTTCGAGAAAGGGTAGTGCATGATGTGCCCGCGCAGCTCGCCGGTCGGCCCGTCCACGTGGGCGACCGGGTTCACCAGCCGCTCGTAGCGGATTCTTTCCGGCCGGAACAGCCGCACGAACCACGTCGGGTAGAGCTGTGCCCGCTTGAGCCACGTGCCCTGGAAGAAGTCCTTCCGGCGCATCCGGAAGGCCGCCTCGGCGGCCTCCGGGTCGGCCGCGGCCATGATCTCGGCGGCGAAATCGGCGTCGATCCGCTCGTCGGCATCGACATAGAGCACCCACGAGTGCCGGAACTCGATGTTCGAGACGGCCCAGTTCTGGTGGCTCGACCAGTTGTCGAACGGACGCTCGACCACCCGCGTATTGCTGAAGCCGCGGGCGATCTCGGTGGTGCGGTCGGTCGAGAGGCTGTCGAAGACCACCACATCGTCCGAGAACCGGAGACACTCCAGGCACGCGGCGATGTTAATCTCCTCGTTCTTGGTCAGAACGAGCACCGACACGGGATGGGGAGAAGCCTCAGTCACAGCAAGCCGATTCTACTCGTTCCCGCACCACAAACGCCGACACAGAGCACGATGCACACCTCTCCTGCCCCCAACACGGTCGATCAGGCCGGCCAGACCGATGCCGCGGCGGACACGCACGAGCTCGACGAGGGCTTCGCCGCCGCCAAGGTCAGCCCGTGGACCACCAGAGAGAAGATCGGCAGAGCGCTCTGGATGCTCCTCCGACTTCCACTCTTTCGGTGCAGTTGGCACAACTGGTACGCGTGGCGACGGTTCGTGCTCCGCCGCTTCGGGGCGAAGATCGCCCCCGACTGCACCATCAGGCCGACCGCCCACATCGAGGTCCCCTGGCTGCTCGAGATGGACTCGGGGGCCACACTCGGCGATCACGCCATCGTCTACAACCTCGGCAGGGTCCGCATCGGCAAGCGGACCACGCTCAGCCAATACGCCCACCTCTGCGCCGGCAGCCACGACATGACCCGGGCCGACCTCCCGCTGCTCCGCCCCCCCATCACCATCGGTGACGACTGCTGGCTCGCAGCCGACACGTTCGTCGGCCCCGGCGTCACCGTCGCCGACGGCACCGTCCTCGGGGCTCGCTCGAGCCTCTTTACCGATACCGAGCCCTGGTCGCTCTACGTCGGCAGCCCGGCCAAGCGACTCCGGGCCCGCGAGAAGCCGGCACCGGCCTAGCTCCCCACCTTCGGTGTCCTCCGCCCCCGATACCGCCGATACCATCGCTCTCGCCCGATCCCACCCACTGCCCAACGCGGAGGCCCGAGAACGTGCCCGACGACCAGCTCCAACCGCCCATCCTCCTGCTCGGCAACGTCCGCAGCGGGACGTCGATGGTCCAGAGCTTCTTCGAGCTCTGCCCGGGGGTCGTCTCGTGGTTCGAGCCCCGCACGGTCTGGATGTACGCCGACCCCGGCCGCCGGCACGACCGCTTCACCGCCGAAGACGCCTCGCCCAGGGTCAAGGCCTACATCCGCAAGCGCTTCCTCGCACAGCAGCACGCCCTCGGCGGGCGGGTCATGGAGAAGACCCCGTCCAACGTGATGCGCCTGCCCTACGTCCACGCGATCTTCCCCGAGTGCAAGCTGATCTACATCATCCGCGACCCGCTGGCGCAGGTTTCCAGCAGCGAGTTCCGCGCGCGCAACGCGATCAATCCCCGCCACGCCCGCCGCCGTTTCCTCGAGACCCCCAAGACCCAGCTCCACCACTACATTTGGCGGGCGTTCGTGGATCACTTCCGCAAGAAGGTGCTCCGGCGCAAGCACGTAAGCGTGTGGGGCGTCCGCTACGACGGTGTCTACGCCGACCTCAAGCGCATGCCGCGTGAGCAGGTGCTGGCCAAGCAGTGGGCCGCGTGCTCGAAGCAGATGGCCGAGGACATCGCGAGCCTGCCCAAGGGTCTGGTCTATCAGGTCCGCTACGAGGACCTCGTCGCCGATCCCGTGAAGCACTTTGTCGCGATGTGCGCGCACGTCGGCATCGACCCGCCCGACGACGCGATCGAGAAGGTCCGCGCGACCGTGGACCCCTCACGCCAGGGCAAGTGGAAGCGGATGGACCCCGAGCTGATCGGCGCGCTCCTTCCGCACGTGGAGAGCGAGATGGCCCGGCACGGCTACGAACCGCCGACCGACCTGCCCGACGACGACGAACGCCAACGCCTCGCGGCCAGCGCCACGAGTTTCTCCGGACCCGGTTCGACCAGAAAGGGGCCGTGATGGGCGTGCTCGACATCATCAAGCCGTACGCACGCACCGCCAAGCTGCACGTGCTGCGGCGTCAGGCCGAGAAGCTCGCCAAGACCCCCGTCGCGGCCGAGCGCGGCGAGAGCCCCGACCTGCCGCCCCCGGCGTTCATCTTCGCCTGCGGGCGCAGCGGCACGACGATCCTCGGCAAGCTCTTCGGCTGCCACCCCGAGGTCGCCTATCTCAGCGAGCCCTACCACATGTGGGCGGTCATCGACCCGGCGCTCGATCTGAACAACCTGCACGTGCGCACGCCGCCGCGGCTGTGGTGGGACGAGAGCGAGGCCTCCGACGCGATCCAGACCCGCTTTACGCGGCTGATCATCGGCGAGCGTGAGCGGACCGGCCGGCGCGTGCTTATCGAGAAGACGCCGCACAACGCCTACCGGCTCGGCCTCATCGAGGCGCTGACCGGCGGGCGGGCCAACTTCATCCACATCGTCCGCGACGGGGTGGACGTCGCACGCTCCGTGGACCGTCTGGCCACCAACCAGCCCTACCGGATGGCCGGGCGCTCCGACTACAACCAGTGGTGGGGATCGAATCACCTCAAGTGGCAACGGCTCGAGGCCGAAGGCCCGGCCCACGGCTACTTCAGCAAGGAAGAGGTCGCCCAGCTCAAGACCAACCAGCAGCGCGGGGCGTACGAGTGGCTGACCAGCCTGGGCGAGGCCGACCGCTGGCGCCCCGTGTTCGGCGACCGGCTGTTGGAGATCACCTACCGGCAGCTCACCTCCGAGCCGCGAGAGACGCTGACCGCCCTGGCGGCGCATGTCGGCGCGACCGCCCCGGCCTCGTGGCTCGACGAGGCCTGCGGCATGCTCAGCCCCGAGCGCAACAACAAGGGCGGCGCACTGCCGCTGCCGGCGCGGATGGCCGCGCAGTTCAACACCTATCAGGAACGCCACGGCCTCGACAACCGCGCCACACCCATCGAGGGGTAGAACGCCACGCACCCGACCCGCAGACACGCACCCCGCCATGAAGATCCTGCACTACAAACCCACGATCCGCCTCGAAGAGGGCGGTGTCGTGCGCGCGGTGCTCGATCTCTGCACCGAGATGGCCAAGGCCGGGCACGCGGTCACGCTCGCCACCGGCGACGCCACCGACGTGCCCGCGGCGTGGAAGGCCGGCGAGCCCGGGTGCCCCACGCTCCTGCACACACCGCTCTCCGGCAACCCGACCAGAACCGACCCGGTCCGCCGCGCCGTCGCCGACGCGGACATCGTCCACCTGCACGCGGTCTGGCAGCCGGACAACCTCCGGTTCGCCCGCGCCTGCCTGAACGCCGGCACGCCCTATGTCGTCAGCATCCACGGCATGCTCGACGACTGGACGATCGCGCAGAAGCACCTCAAGAAGCGGCTCTTCCTCGCACTCGGCGGCGGGCGCTTCCTCGCCCGGGCCGCGGCTGTCCATACCACGGCCGAGGCCGAGCGCGACCAGGCCCGCAAGTGGATCGGCGGCGCCCACGCCGAAGTCGTGCCGCTGCTGTTTGATCTTGCCGACTTTGCCGATCTGCCCGGCGCGAGCCCGGCGATCGCGAAGTTCCCGCAGATCGACCGCGACGTGCCCCGGCTGCTGTTCCTGAGCCGCGTGCACGAGAAGAAGGGCGTGCACCGGCTGCTCCGGTCCGCGGCCATCCTGCGCGACCGGGGCGTCCCGTTCCAGCTTCTCATCGCCGGGACCGGCGACGAGCCCTATGTCAGCCGCGTGCGCGCGCTGCGGGATCAGCTCGAGCTGCAGAACCACGCCGAGTTTCTTGGCTTCGTCAGCGGCATCGAGAAGGTCTCGCTCTATCAGGCCTCGACGCTCTTTGTGCTGCCCACCAGCCAGGAGAACTTCGGCTTTGTCTACTTCGAGGCCCTCGCCTCCGGCTGCCCGGTCGTGACCACCAAGGGCACCGACACCTGGCCCGAGATCGAGCAGAGCGGGGGCGGGGTGATCGCTTCGGGCGAGCCCGAGCCCTTCGCCGACGCGATCGGGGCGCTGCTCGCCGAGGGCGAGAGCGCCATCCACGACCGGGGGCGGCGCGCCCGCCGCTGGACACTCGACTACTTTCAGCCCGAGCGGATCGTCGCGGCCTACGAGGCCCTCTACGCCCGCGCCGCCCGCACGAAAGGCAAGGACCCCGCATGAGCATGCACCGACTGACACCGTGGATGCGGCGGATCAGCAACCGCGTCAATCAGTGGACAGTGCTGCACCACGGCGCCGCGTTCCCGATCTACGTGATCGCCGAGTACCCGAAGAGCGGCGGGACGTGGCTCGGGCGGATGGTCGCCGACACGCTCCGCGTGCCCTTCCCTCGCCACTCCAACCTGCCGATCGCGATGACCTCGGTCGTCCACAACCACTGGCTCTATGACCCGGGCCTGAACGAGCGCACGATCTATCTCTACCGCGACGGGCGGGACGTGATGACCAGCTTCTACTTCCACCGGATGCGCTGGATCGCCAAGGGTGCTGCGCACTACCGCAAGCGGGCCGCGATCTACGAGGGGCTGTTCGGCAAGGGCTATGACCCGGCCGACAGCAAGAAGCACATGGCCCGGTTCATCGAGCACGAGTTTGCCAACCCCCGCGACTGCCGCCAGAACTGGCGCGACCACATCTCCGAGTGGTTCGGCCCCGGCGACGACGCCTCCGGCCGGCCCAGCATCGCGTACGTCAGCTACGAGCAGCTCCGTGAGGACTGCGCGGGGCATCTGGCCCGCATCTGCGAGAAGGTCTCGGGCAAGGCCCCCGACCCCTGGATCGTCGAGAAGGCGGTCGAGAGCTGGTCGATGGAGCGAGCCCACGGCCGCAAGCCGGGCGAGGAGAACCGGGGCGACCTGGTCCGCAAGGGCGTGGTGGGCGACTGGGTCAACCACTTCAGCAAAGAGGCCGCCCAGCGGTTCGACGACCTGGCCGGGGACGTTCTGGTCCGCCTCGGGTACGAGCCGGATCGGGGTTGGGTGGACCGCCACGATCTCTGATCGAACCCCGGGCCGGTTTCAAGAACACGGACGCCGTCACCGATAACACCTCAGGCCCCGCGAACCGCACCGGCCGCGGCCCGTAGAATCCCGCTCCGATCCGTATCACCGCCGACCTTCTGCCCTGACAGACACAGAGCATCCCGCCCCGACGCGGGCTCACCAGACACCGATCAGACACGTATGGCGACTCTCTGCGGCATCTATCTCACGCTCCTGGCCTTCTTCCTGATCGGCCTGATGTACTTCCAGGCCCGGGCGGGCAAGGTTGACCTGCTCTGCACGCGCAACTTCTTCATCCTCGGGTTTATCGTCTTTCAGCTCACCGGCGGTGCGGCCAGCCTCTTCTTCAATGAATGGGGCTACTTCCACATCCAGAACTACGCCGTCACGCCCGTGATCTACTCGATCGCGTGCACGATCTTCACCGTCCTGCTGCTGGCCTTTTACGCCAAGGGGTGGATCACCGCCCGGCTCGCCCACCGGTTCCGCCTCCAGCCCGTCGCGGCCGGGGCGGGCAGCCTGCTCACGCTGGCGTGGGTGTTCATCGGTGTCGGCATGGCGTTCCGGTTTGGCTTTGTCTACATCCCGCTGATCGGCGGCGGGTTCGACATGCTCGGCAACGGCATGCTCGCCGCGGCTGCGGGCATGGCGACCTGGGCCGCGGTCAGCCGTCTCTTCAACCCGTTCGTCGTGCTGCTCACGGCCGGGGTGATCGTGGTGGCGGCCGTCGTGACGATCTCCGGCGACTTCGGCCGGCGTGACCTGCTCGGCGTGATCGGCTGCATCGGCTGGGCGGCGTTCCACGGCTACTGGAAGCACCTCGGCTTCAAGGCCGCGTGGTGGCGCCTCGTGGTGGTCGGCTCGGCGGGCTTCCTGTTCCTGGCGGCGTTCACAGCCGCTCGTGAGGGCAGCTTCCGCGACAAGTCGTCCACCGAGATCCTCGCCTCGCTGCAGGGGGCGGACGTCGGCTCGGGCGCGTGGGACCTCATCACAGGTCAGAACGCGGGCGCCAACAGCATGTGGATCATGGAGGAGTACCCCAAGAACCGGGACTTCGACACCTTCCACACGCTCCGCAGCGTGCTGCTCTTCCCGATCCCCCGCACGTTCATCCCGGAGACCAAGCCGGTCGCCCTCGCGCTGTCGATGCCCGACGACGCCGGCATCCGCAACAAGCCGGAGAACTGGAACATCGGCCCGGGCATCATCGGGCACATCGCCCACGACAACGGCTGGCTCGCGATGATCCCCTACGCCCTCTTCATCGGGCTCTACCTGCGCTTCTTTGACGAGGTGGTCCGGCAGAACCCGCTCAACCCGTTCGCCATCCTGCCCATGGGTGTCGCGCTCGGGCAGTTCATCGGCATGCCGCGCGGTGAGTTTGCGCTCTTCTTCGTCCTCAGCATCGTCTACTCGTTCGGCACGTTCGCGGTCATGATGCTCTGCTACCAGGGCATGAAGATCATGGGCTGGACGATCCGTCCCGACGCCGAGGACGAGCTCTACGACGAGGAACTCGCCGAGCACTACGGCGAGGAGGCGTACGATCACGCCGCCGAACCGTCCTTCTAGGACACCCCGCCAGTCCCCGCACCTACACGAAACGGGCCGCATGTGAACGCCGGGCTCATCCGTATCGCCAGCAACTACACCCGGCTGCTCACCACGCTCGCGCTCGGGCTCATCGTCGTCCCCCTCCTGATCGGATGGCTCGGCGACGACGCCTTCGGCATCATCTCGCTGCTCGGCTCGTCGGTCGGCGTCGCGGCGCTCTTCCGCGATCTCACCCACCGCTCGATGATCCGCGAGCTCGGCGCCGCCTACCACAGCGGCGACGAGAAGCTCTTCCTGTCCACCTACAACTCCTCCTTCCTGATATCGGGCGCGGTCGCGGTCCTGACCGCGCTGTCCTTCGGCGTGCTGCTGGCGCTGTTCCCCAAGTTCAACATCCCCGACCCGCTCCGCGGGCCGGCGATGGCCTTCCTGCTCTGGCAGGCCAGCCACGCCATCCTCATCGTGCTGCTTTCTCCCGCGTTCAACATGTATCTGGTCAAGCACAAGTTTGCCAGCTACAACGCGTGGTACATCTGCATCCGCGCTGGCAATCTCGCGGCCGCGGTGCTCCTGAGCTACGTCTTCGGCGTGCCGGGCGACCCCTCGCCGCTGGCGCTCTACGGCTTTGTCTGGGCCACGCTCGACAACCTCATCCTCCTCGGCGCGGTCGCGGTCATCATGCTCAAGGACCGCAGGCTGGTGGTCCGCACGCGCTACATGAACCGCGACGCCCTCCGTTCCATCCGCGGCACCTTCGGCTGGAACACCGGCGTGCAGGTCGCGATGGCGGCGATCGAGAAAGCCCCGCCATTCATCCTCAACATCATGGTCGGCACGGTCATCGCCAACGCCATCTGGGGCATCGCCTACAGGCTCACCTCCTACGTCCGCATGGCGACCATCGGCGTGCAGTTCGGGGCCGACTCGGTCAGCGCCAAGCTCTCGTCCGGGGCCGATGCCGAGATCGCCGCCCGACGCGTGCGCGAGTTCATGACCACCCAGACCCGGCTCAACGCGTTCGTCGCCCTGCCCGTCGGTCTGGCGATGATCGCGCTGGCCGGGCCGTTGCTTCAGGCCTGGGTCGGTCACAAGGTGCAGGACCCGGCCGCGATCATGGGACCGGCGACGCTGATGGTCCGCATCCTCGCTGTCGCGATCATCACCCGCGCTGTCTCCGAGGGCTGGGTCACCGTGCTCTACGGCGCGGGCTATGTCTCGCGCTACGCGTGGGTCATCTTCGCCGGGGGCGTGCTCGCCCCGGTGCTGGGTATCGTGCTGACGTTCGTGCTGCCGAGCGATCTCCGCGTGCAGGGGCCGGCGCTCGGGTTCATGATCGTGGTTTCGAGCGTCTACATGTTCGCGCTGCCGGTCGTCGGTGCCCGATGCATCGGCGAGAGCTATGTGCGCATGCTCGCGCCGATGGTCCGCCCGCTCGTCGTGGCTGCGGTCACCGCTCCCGCGCTCTGGCTCGGCGTGTGGTTCCCCGGCACGTTCGGCGCCGGTTTCCTGGGGCAGGTGATCATCCCCGGCGGGCTGTTCGGCATGATCTACGCCCCGCTCGCGCTGGTCTTCGTGCTCACGCCGAAGGAACGGCAGCGCCTGCTGAGGTTCGGCCGCGGCTCGGCGAGTCGTCCCAACGCCGCTCCGGCAGCCTCCGTCGCCGTGCCCATCGATGACCAGATAGATGATCCGGCCGACGATCCCATCGAAGAGCGCGAGTGAGGATCACCGCTGCAGGTCGACTGTCACCGCGCGATGATCAGAACCCGGCACCGCGACCGTCTCCCACGACGCGACCCGCCACTCGCGGCTGACCCACGCATCATCGATCGCCACCCGCAGCGGCCAGGGCAGCCCCGCCGGGTACGTCCCGTCCAACGCCAACAACGGCTTGCACCGATCCACCCCGAGTGCCGCCACCAGCCGGCGGCTCCGCCCGCCCGTGGGCGTTGAGTTCAGATCGGCCAGCACCACCAACGGCTCGTCCGGCGCGAGCTCCCGCACCGCCTCGATCGCCGCCTCCAGCAACGCGTTGCCCTCCCGCCACCGCGCGGGGGTCCGCGGCGAACTCGGGTGCACCAGCAGCACCACGAACGGCCCGTCCTTGTGCAGCACCCGCACCAGCCGGACCGCCCGCAGCGGATCGCCCGCGGGCAGGTCCGGGCGGAGCACCAGCGGCACGATCGGCCACTTGCTCAGGATCAGCTTCGTGTGCGTCAGCCGCCACGGCGGGACGTCCCGGTACGGGAACCGCAACAGCATCTCCGGATCGATCCGCAGACGCTCGAGCGCAGCCGACGAGACCTCCGTCAGCGCAACCACGTCCGCACCAGACTCACCAAGAAGCCCGAGCACCGCCTCCGGGCTCGCGCCCCCCGTCCGGGTGTTGCACTGCACCACCCGCACCATCGACCCCGCTGCCCCATTCCCCGAAGCCCGCGCCGCGCGGCCGTTGACCAGCCACCAGCCGACCGCCAACACCTGCACAAGCAGGACGACGACCACCATCCGGCGCAGCGTCCGGAGACCCCGCCCGGCCAGCAACGCCGCCGCAACGACCGGGAACACGATCGACACCGCCACAAAATTTGCGGCCAGCGCACAGACCCACCACCACCCCGCTGCGGGCACGCAGAGGGCCCACAGCACACCCGTCACGCCCAGCGCAACCGCTACACACGCTCTGACTCGATCTCGCGGCCGATGTCCGGCTGTCACTGCGGCCTCCCACGGCTGTCAAGCAATCCGCCCGGTTTGATCGCACCGGTCGGCGGCACGTCCGTGCATCTCAACGTGAACGCGCAAGAGCATACGTCAACGCTCCACGAGACCGTTACCCCCTCAAGCGGCACCACGGTTCTCGACGAACAACACCGTGGAGGTCCATCCCCATGGCACGACGTACGACAAGCATCACACTCTCCGCCGCGTTCCTGCTCGCCGCCGCCGGCACGTTCCCGGGCGGAGCGCTCGGCCAGACCCAGAAACGGGGCAAGGGCGTGCTGAGCGTCACCCCCGAGGTCGCTCGCGAGTCCGACGCCAACAACGACGATGGTGGCGGAAGCAACCGCGGCAGCTCCGACGGCGGCACCTACTCCACCGTCTACGACGGCGACATGCTCAGGCTCGTCTCCGATTCCAGCGGCGAGGTGCTCATCGAGCAGCGCGCCCGAGACCTTGCCAAGGCCCGGGTCGACGGCGCCCTCTCCCCCGAGGTCGACGTCGAGATCACCTCGCAGGGCTACAGCATCCACTACTCGTTCCGAAACGACACCTCGTCGGCCAAGCCGCTCCCCGACCTCCGCGTCGGGCCCATCCTCCTGGATCAGCGCGTCACCTACCAGGACGTCCGCCACAGCTGCGAAGACGTGGAGACCGATGCCGACTCGCACCGGACGCCGGGGCACAACTACCCCATCAACATGTACGCGCCGGTCTGGATCGTCCGTGACACCGAGCACGCCGCGGGCGTCAGCCTTGAGTACCCGCTCATGGACTACAAGCACGACGTGCGGTTCTACCTCAAATACCACCCGGGCTCGGGCGGCTGGCTCGTGGACATCCGGCTCTCGACCGAGTCCGAGGCCCTGCAGTACTCCGCCTCCGTCCCCGCCGGCGAGACCTGGGAGTACACCGTCAACGTCCGCTTCGACGAGCGGAGCGACGAGTGGGTCCGCACACTCCTGCCCTACCGCGACTTCTTCCGTGAAAACTACGGCGGCCTGCAGTACACCCGCGAGGTCACGCCCGTCAACGCCATCGGCCTCTCACTCGGCGAGGCGATCAGCAACGAGAACCCCTACGGGTTCAGCCGCGAAGACCTCCGTCCCGACGTCCACGGCTACGGCCCGTTCGTGGAGTTCGCCCTCGAGCGCCGGGGCTGGCCCGAGCAGATGATCGTCACACCGACCGGCGTGCTCCGCCGCAACGTGCACCTGAACTACCCGTTCCGCTTCACCAGCCAATGGCTGGCCAACGACAACTTCGAGACCGCGCTCGACCAATCGATCGGCTTCCCGCGCGTCGTCAACGAGGGCCGCAAGCTCGGCTTCTGGTGGGGACGCTCGGCGCAGGTCTCCTACGCCTGGGACGACGGTGTCGGCGAAGAGCTCGACCCCTCCTACTCCCGCCACCGAACCGAAGCGTTCAACGAGCTCGACCTCGCCATCCAGGCCGGGGCCAGCACCATCGGCCTCGACACCTTCGGCTACCGCGCCATCCCGACGTGGGAAGCCTCGCCCTGGCTCGACACGATGCGCCAGCGGTACCCCGGCGTGAAGTTCGTCCTCGAGCCCATGCCCGCCGACATCATGCACCGCCAGGCCGCCGGCTGGCTCCGCGGCTTCAACGACGGCGACCCCGTCGACAGCCTCGAAGAGCTCAACTTCATCAAGGGCCCCCACATCCTCGCCGACTTCCTGCTCCCCGGGCACGAGACATGGGCCGCGTGGCGCTACAAGGGCCACCGCAACTACCTCGACATCACCCCGACCCAGGAGATGGTCGACGACGACGTCGAGCGCTTCGCCCAGTGGGGCTACCGCCCGATGCTCTACACCGACTTTGACCTCACCGTGCCGGGCCGCGCGGTCGAGAGCTGGAACTACACGATCCCCGAGGACATCCAGCTCCCGCCCGACGGCGCCAACGACGACATCGCGCTCGACATGGGCGGCGGGGGCGGAAGCAACGGACCCGCGGGCGGCAACGACTCCTCGGGCCAGGGTGTCAAGGCCGGCGCAAGGCGCGTGACCAGGTCGGGCGCGCTCTCCTCCGGCACCGCCAGCCGATCGGGCTCGCGCAAGGTCCCGGTCGTCGGGGTCTCGGCCAAGGAAGCCGCCGAAGCACTCGCCCGTGCCAAGCAGCACCTCAAGCCGGCCAAGTCCGACGAGTAACTCTCCGACGCTCCGCACCGCGGAGCCCACGCAGGACCTTCTTCACCCACGCCCGGGGCCACATCGGCCCCGGGCGTGTCTTTATTCGTTGATCGAGGCCCACTGCCTCGCCAGACCCTCGAGCCGGTCCATCGCCGGTGCGTAGGCCAGTTCCTTCTTGACGCGTGACAGGTCGGCCCACGTCCGCTCGACATCCCCCGGCGAAGGATCGCTGCGCTCGATCTCCGGCACCCTGCCTGTCACCTCGCCGATCTGCTCGATCAGCGTGTCCAGACGCACCGGCCGATCGCTGCCCAGATTCCAGATCCGGTAGCCGAACGAATCGATCCGGTCGTGCGCCGCGAGCACCCCGGCGACGATGTCGTCGATATACGTGTAGTCGCGGCTCATCGACCCGTCACCGTACATCGTGATCGGCTTGCCGTCGCGGATCAGCCGCATGAACTTGGCGATCGCCAGGTCCGGCCGCTGCCCCGGCCCGTACACCGTGAAGAACCGCAGACACGCCGTCGGCATCCCCGTGAGGTGATGGTGCGCCGACCCGATCAGCTCGCAGCTGCGCTTGGTCGAGGCGTACGGGCTGATCGGCCGGTCCACCGGGTCGTCCTCGGAGAACGGGGTCTTCTCGTTGTTGCCGTAGACCGAGCTGCTCGACGCCATCACCAGCCGCTGACACCCCGAACGCTCCGCCGCCCGCTGCACACTCGCCGTGCCCAGCACGTTCACTCTGGCATAGCCGACCGGATCGGCGACGCTGGGCCGCACGCCCGCGCGCGCAGCCAGGTGGATCACGCCGGTCGGCCGCACGCGCGCGCACAACGCTTCGAGCGCCACCTCGTCGCAGATATCCAGCTCGGCGCACTCGAACGCGGGCGACACGCTGCGCACCCTCGCGAGGTTTGCCTCCTTGATCGTTCGGTCGTAGAAGGGATCGAAGTTGTCGACACCCACCACCGAGTCGCCCCGGGCCAGGAGCGCCGCCGCGACGTGCGAGCCGATGAACCCGGCCGCGCCCGTCACCACGATCGTCGCACCACCGCTGTTCATCCCTGGTCCCATCTCTCGCACACCTCCGCGCGGCGCCCCGCCGCGGGTGATGTATATCTCCCGCACCCGCCAAAAACGAAGCAGGGCACCATCAGTTATGACAGTGCCCCGCTGGAGGAGAGAGAGATCGGGGGGATTCTACTGACTTATCGGGTTGCTCGTTGTGAAAATCTTGAAACATTCAATCTGGGCCTGTCGAAAACGGCAGCCACACTCGCGCAGATGTCCGCGAATGGACAGTCCGCCGAGCCGGGTTGTACGGATCTCTTCAAGCCGATCGTGCGCACGAACGCCGCACCAGAACACGCCCGTTCACCCCGCTTGAGCGCAAAAACCACCGACGCTGTGCAGGGCTTCTCCCCGGTTCGTGCCGAATCAACAGACCGAAAGACACCTACGTAGGTTTACGCGCCGACCGGCGTTCAGCCATCGTCTCTGGACCCGCGCCGCTCCCGCAGCCACCGCGTAAGTGCCGCTGCACGTTCCTCTTCCGGCAACGTGCTCAGCCGCGAACGAACCTGCTCGGGCAAACGGTCCCAGAGCCGTTGAGGAATATCACCCATCGACAGCGCTTGCACCAGCCGATCGACGACCTCGTCGCTCGGGTTGAACGTGCCACCCGCCGCCGCCCGTTGCCGGGCCGTCTCGTTCGGCGCAACGTCCGACTCGACTTTGGGTGTTTCTGCCTTACGTCGCTCTATATCCCGCTGAAGCCGACGGGCCTCGTTTTCTGCCCGAGATTCAGCCAGATACCGGTCGAGCGATTCGCCGAACACCTCGCGCTGCCCGGGCGTGAGCGCCGCCCACACCCGGGTCTGCAGCCCGGCGACCGACGGTGCCGAGGCACGCAACTCCTGCAGACGGGCGCGGATATCCGGCGTGCCGTCGTCGTTCATCATCATCGCCGACTCAACCGTGTCGGTCATCGCCGAGCGTCCCTCATCCTCAGTCATCCCGCCCATCGAGGCGTCGAACTCCAACCGGAATCCCGCGTCCTCCGCCCGGACGTCCGGCTTCCGCGACTCACCGGCCATCGCGCGCGCACGCCGCTCGCCGAAGACACCCCCGCCCCGTTCGATCCGGTCGAGCATCGCGACGATGCCCGAAGCGGTGCGCAGTTCGCCCACAGCGCGGCCGCGCTCCCGCTGCGGCAGTGCCTCGACCATCTCTCGAATCGACTCGCTGTGCGTCTCGACAAACAGCGACAACTCGACGCCGAACCGCCGCACCTCCTCCCGGATCTCCGCCGACTGCTCCGGGGTCAGCCGCAGTTCCGCCGCCGTCTCCTCGGTGTTGAGCTCTCGCAGCCCCTGCAGGAACGGCTGCAACGGCACGCGCTGCGCCGCCCCGAACGCCCGCGCCGTCTCGCTCGCCACATACTCCTCGCGCACTCCGGGCAGCTCGCGGCTCTCGACCTTGGGCCCGGCCAGCGGCGCATCCTCGCTCTGCGCTGTGGCGACCCCGACCGGCCACACGCACCACGCCAGCCCGATCGCCCCCACAATGAGGCCCGCACCCCGTCCCCGCCCGGTGTTGCCTGTCTTGCCTGTGCTGCCTGTCATACCCATGGTTGATGCCTCCGGTGGTCCACCCGGCCAAACGGTACCGGATGCCGCCCTATTGCCCGCTCCCTACCATCCCCTCCCGCCGCAATCTACCCGCCCACGGGCCAGCCCAACGGAGTCTCATCGCCGTGCCAACCACCAAGGACACTATCCGCCACGCCCTCGCCGACCTCCGCCCGGCCGGTCTGGACACCCCCCTCGGCGAGGGCCTCGAGTGGGTCGCCGAGTGCGACGGCTTCGTAAGCCTCAAGCTCCACACCCCGTCGCTCGCCACCCCCGACACCCGCGCTGCCGCCGCTCGCGCCGCGCGGGACGCCGTCGCCGCCGCACTGTCCGCCACCGACGCCCCGCCCATCCGCTCGCTCATCGTCGAATTCGTCGACCACGCCGGGACCGTGCTCCAGACCGAGCGCCTCGGTCCGAGCGGCACCGCCCCGAAAACGAGCGGCGCGAAGACCCCACCCACACCCCGCGCCCCCGCCGCGCCGACGCAGTCCCCCGGCCACCGGCCCATCGGCGGCCTCGCCGACACTTCCGGCGACGACACACCCGCCGCCAACCCGCTCGACTCGATCAAGCACGTCATCGCCGTCGGCGCCGGCAAGGGCGGCGTCGGCAAGTCCACCATCGCGGTCAACCTCGCCGTCGGCCTCGCACGGCAAGGCCACGCCGTCGGCCTGCTCGACGGCGACATCTACGGCCCGTCGCTGCCGACCATGCTCGCCCTCGACGCGCTCGAGCAGACCGTCATCGCCGGCAAGCTGCAGCCGCACGCGGTCCACGGCATCAAGGCCATCACCATCGGCAAGCTTGTCGAGCCCGACAAGCCGCTGATCTGGCGCGGGCCCATGGCCCACGGCGCGTTCAAGCAGCTTGTCGAGCAGGCCTCGTGGGGCGAGCTCGACTACCTCATCATCGACCTGCCGCCCGGCACCGGCGATGTCTGCCTGACGATGGCCCAGACGCTCACGCTCACCGGGGCCGTCCTCGTCTGCACGCCGCAGAAGGTCGCCCAGGACGACGCCGTCCGCGCCGCCCGCATGTTCCAGCAGCTCAAGATCGACATCCTCGGCGTGGTCGAGAACATGAGCTTCTTCATCGGGGATGACGGCAAGGAGTACGACATCTTCGGCCGCGGCGGGGCCGAGATCATGGCCCAGCGGATGGGCCTGCCCTTCCTCGGCAGCATCCCCATCAACACCGCCCTCCGCACCAACTCCGACTCCGGCAACCCCAGCGACAACTTCAACCCCGCCACCGCCGGCGGCGACGCGTTGCCTCAGGCGCTGCAAGCATTGGCCACGACGCTCGAAGGCCAGGTCGCCCTCGCCTCGCTCCGCCAAGGCAAGAGCAAGCCGACGCTGAGCATCAGCTAACCTCCCTTTTTACTGCCGCGTCATCCCGGACCCTGAAGAAACGCCGACGCGCTCTGCGACAGACGTTGCTCTACCGAGCCGAACGGCCTCAACAACCGACGTTTGCGTGGCAAGAACTCGAAGAGCTCGGTGTCCGCGATCGATTCCGGCCACATGACTCGGCTTGCAAAGGTCGTCGATCGCGCGAGAGACACGAAGAAATCGCTCCCCATCGAAACACACAGTTCACCCATGAACGCCACGAAGTTCGGCACATAAACCGAACCCTCAACCCAACCACCACAGTCGGTTACGAGGCAGAGGAACCAGTCGTCTGCGTAGGGACCGTTCTCGTTCGTGCACTCACCGATGATCCGCACGGAGTTGAGCGAGATACTCCACTGGCAACGTGCGCCATCGGAATAGCGGACCTCGCCGTCTAGGATCTCAAATCCAATTGGAGATTCGGGCGCTTTCACATTCACACCGACAATACAAGTCGGTCGAGCCTCAGGCAGGGTGGCACCGACCTCGTGCCACCGACCTCTGCTTTGAGAGGTCGGTGCTTCTGTGCCTGATAAATCGAACCATCATTTGAACCCCTCCCATCCCGCCCACATGGCGGGGTCTCCCGGCGGCGGGTCGCACGGGAACTCCCCCTCCCGACGCCCCATCCACCAGCGCACGCTCGACCACCGCCAATCCTCCGGCCGCTCGACCAGCCCCCGCTCCTCGGGGTTGCAATGAATATACCGCACCTCGCGCCGAAACTCATACTCGTCGCGCACATTCCGATCAAACCCGCCGCCCTTCTGCCAATACCTCGGCCGCCCGTGCCCGTCGGCGATCCGGGCCAGGACGGGGGCGTCGATCTCGCGCCAGCGGGCGATGACCCGCATCGACACCGACAGCTTGAGCGATTTGAGCGCCGGCGCGAGTTCGCCGTGCTCGGGCAGGCGGAGCAGCAGGTGGATGTGCTCGGGCATCAGCACCCACGCGAAGACCTCGAGCGAGAACTTGGCCCGGGCGCGGTCCATCGCATCCAGGAAGATCAGACATATCGCGGGGTTGCGGAGCAGGGGCAGACGCCGCTGACAGGAGCAGGTGATGAATCGAACGCCGCGGGAAACCTCGCGGCGTTGCATGCGTTTGCGATGGGGAGGCTGGAGGGCCACGCCGGGCAGTCTACCGCTCGGGGCCGGCGGAGGCACCGACCTCTCAAGGCAGAGGTCGGTGGCACGAGTTAGGTGCCACCCGCCACGAGTTCGGTGCCACCCGCCCTGCCTAAATGTGCACTTACTCTGTTTACCACTGAACTTCAGCCTACCTTGCACAGAGTTGCAGAATATGATCTTGCGCCGCAGCCCATCCAGAATCGAGTGCGACATACACACCCTCGCCTCCGGATCGTGGGCGTTCGCGAAGAACGGCACTCTCGACGAACATCTTGTGGCGAACAAGCGAGCGCGCAAGATCAGCCCTGTGTATTGATGTCGCTACGGGCAGGATCGAGGCAGAAGCAACCATTGTGCTCACGATGTGCATCACGCGCACGAACACCGAGGCATCCTTGTGATCGCGAACCATGTCTGACTCCCAGACATTGTTCCAGCCGCTATCGAGAAGATGTTGTCCGCACCACGCGAGGTGCAGCATGGGCACAATCTCGTGATTATCAAGAGGGACTGAATCCGCCGATATCATCACTCCAAGGACTGATTCAGTGGCGTCGCGAGACACAAATAAAGCCACATCAGTGCCTCCCCCGACAATGACTTCCGCTGTGCCCGCTGGAACAGGGTGCATCTCATTGCCAGCAGCTTCGAACATGGCAGCAATATCCGTTTCTTGTTCTGCTGCGACCACAAAATCGAATGAGGGGCCACGCCACCAGCTTTGCGCTGGTGGTATTCGCATTGGTCGGTTATCTGAATCCATTTCGGCGGGGTGGCACCGACCTCGTGCCACCGACCTCTGCTTTGAGAGGTCGGTGCTTTCCTCCCTGTTCTCTCGCACGCTCACTTGAACCCCTCCCATCCCGCCCACACGGCGGAGTCTCCCGGCGGCGGGTCGCACGGGAACTCCCCCTCCCGACGCCTCATCCACCAGCTCACACTCGACCACCGCCAATCCTCCGGCCGCTCGACCAGCCCCCGCTCCACCGGGTTTCGATGAATATGCCGCACCTCCTTCCGGAACTCATGCCATCGGCAGGGCAAGAGCCAGCCGACGCATAGCGTCAGCTACCCGTGGTTCCACTTCACCGCGATGCGCGGGAACCGCTGCGCCGCCGTCGCCTCGTCGAATGGCTCACCCACGGTCTCGCGCGCCGACCGGTCCCGCGGCAGGTGGTCGTAGAGGTCCTCGCCGGTCTGCTGCTCGTAGACATCCGCCGCGACGTAGATCAGCGACTCGAACTCGCACTCCATCATCGGGTCGACGACGGGCAGGTCGGCGAGCGTCTCGGGGTCTTCGATCGCGCGCTCAAAGACGTCCTCGCCCTGCCCGATCAGCCACGCGCGGAAGTACTCGAACCCGTCGTCGCCGCACCCGCCGCACATGACGTACGCAGCACACCACAGATCCCAGCGGTTCGCCCGCTGCAGCTGATCGTCGAGCCAGATCTTGAACTTGACCACCTGCTCCGGCGAGAGCCGGCCCAGCTCGGCGGTGATCGCGCCGAGCTGTCTGTCCTGATCGGTGCCGCCCCGAACGAACATTTTCGAAACCAGCGAGCGGCTCTGCCCCGCTCGCCGACCCGCGTCGATGACGTTCCAGAATCCCCGGTGCTTGCTCATGGACATGAGGATATCACCGGTCGTGCCCGCTCAGCGTCCTGCTATGCCAGGACCAGCCGATCCAACCGCAGCACCTCACCCACACTCCACGCCTGGAAGGGGCAGCCCCGCGGCGTGTGGGGCTCGTCGCCGTCGGCGATCTCGGCGATGTGCCCGAGCCCGTGCTCGGCGACGCTCTCGACCAGCGGCTTGACGAACCGCTCGCGCGCCTCGCGCTTGGCCGAGGCCTTCTCGCCGCGAACACGCACCCACGCCTCGGCGAACGGGCCCATGAGCCACGGCCACGCCGTGCCGTTGTGATAGGCGCTGTCGCGCTCCAATGGCCCGCCGCCGTGCTCGCCGATGTACTTCCCGATGTAGCCCGGCTCGCCCGGCCCGAGTGTCCGGAGACCCATCGGCGTGACCAGCTCGCGCTCGCACAGATCCACGATCGCGCGCGCACGCTTGCGCTCGATGAGCGAGTGCGTCAGGCCGCCGATCGCCAGCAACTGGTTCGGGCGCAGGCTGTCGTCGGTCTCGCCGTCGGCGTGACCGACATCGACGACGTCGAACAAGCACCCCTTGTCGGCGTTCCAGAACCGCTCGGTAAACGACGCCCCGGCGCGGGCCGCGTGCTTGGCCAGCCGCGGCTCATCGTTTGCCGCGAGCCGCAGCGCGTTGATCCACAGCGCCTGGATCTCGACCGGCTTGCCGACCCGCGGCGTCATCGCCTTGCCGTCCACCCGGGCGTCCATCCATGTCAGGCTCGAATCGCCCTCGCCGCACGCGAGCAGGCCGTCGGTGTCCATGCGGATGCCCAGCGCCGTGCCCGCGGCATAGGCCTCAAGCGCGCGCACGCACGTCCGGCGGATCAGCTTGGCGTCACCCGCCGTCAGCTCAAAGCCCTTCGCGCCGACCGCCGCCATCGCCTTGGCGTCACCCGCCATCGCCAGGAAGTCGTGCGCCGCCTGCACATACCAGAGCGCCGCGTCCACGGAATGGAACTCCGGCTCCTCGCCGGCGTCGGGGAACCGGTTGGGCAAAAGCCCGTCCATCTGCGCCCGCGACCACTCGATGAGGATCTGCCGCGCCGTCTCCATGCGCCCCGTCGCCAGGCACAGCCCGCGCATGGCGATGAACGTGTCGCGCCCCCAGTCGGTAAACCACGGGTAGCCAGCGATGATCGTCGATGCGAGCCCGCGCTTGACGATGTAGGCGTCGGCCGCGCGCGCAAGCCCCGCGGTAGACCACGATTGCTTCGTGCCCTTGCCGCCGGTGTGCAGATCGGCCTTGACCCCGGGCAACGCCTCTCGTCGCGAGGCTTCCCGCTCGCGGAGCGAAGCGATCACTTCCATCGCCCCGCCCGCCGGCAGCGGCCGGTCCGGCGGCGTGTCGGTCGAGAACACCAGACCCGCCTCCGGCTGCACGCTCGAGAGCGCGAACCGGAACTCGCCCGGGGTCGCGCAGTCCTCGTTGGCGTCGAGCCCCCGCTCCCGCTCGCGGGCGTAGAGAAACGACCGGAACCAGTCGGGGTTGGGCTCGTAGGTCCCGCTGAACATCGCCCGCACCCGCGGCGTGCCCCAGTAGGGATGCCACGTCACGCGGCCCTCACCCACCTCGGCCAGAAACGAGAACGAGCCGTTCTCGCTGTGCAGATGGTGGTAGCCCCGCACCGTCAGCAGCGGACGCACTCGGAGCGCCACCTCGCGCCCCTCGGTCAGCACCCGCCACGTCACGACGCTGGCCGCACGCCCGTGCGGCACGAACACCTCGTGCTGGATCCGTGTCCGGTCATCGAGCTTGTAGACCCACGTCGGCCACGGGTCGGGCGTAAAGCTCTCGATCCACTTGAACCCCGTGGGGTAGACGACGCCCGGCTCGTAGTTGTGCGCGCAGAGCGGATACTCCACGCCGCCCGAGTCCGCCCAGACCTCAAGCCCGTTGACGAGGACGAAGCGGTCGGTGGGTGGTGTGCGTGCCGCGAGCAGCAGGGCGTGATACCGACGCGAACGTGCCCCCGAGACCGTGCCCGAGGCAAAGCCCCCGAGCCCGTCGGTCTCCAGCCATTCCGCCTCGCCTCCGAATACTCGTTCCATGCGGCGGTAGCGTAGTCAGTCCGGCGCACCGTGCCCGGGCGCGTCGGACGCTAATACGTCCCGACCTTGGCCCTGGCGAGCGCCAAATCGTGCGCCGCGTGGTAGGGCCGCCCGAGCTTGCTCCACTCAAAGCTCCAGCTCCGACGCTCCACCTCGTTGCGCACCGCGATCCGCCCGCGACGGTCCAGCAGGCAGAACTCCCACATCCGGCGCGCCAGCAGTTCGGAGGCTTCCTCGTCGCTCCGGCCCCGCCGCGGCACGATGTACATCCCCCACTTGTTGTGGTCGGGGAAGTTCTCCGCCACATACCGCCCGAAGCCCGCCAGGTCGCTCGTGATCGCCGGCACGCCGAGCGCCACGCACTCCAGCGGCGTGTAGCCCCAGGGCTCGTACGCGCTCGGGAACAGGCCCAGATGGCACCCGCGCACAAACTGCTCGTACTCGATGCCCCACAGCGGGTTGGTCGTCGAGATGAAGTCCGGGTGGTACACCACCTTCACCCGGTCCTCCGGACCGTTGACCAGCCCGAGGCGCCGGATCGTCCGGATCACCTCGTCGGTGTCCTCGTCCTCCAGCGTGTGCGTCACCACCGGGGGCAGGCGACCCGTGTGCAGCGCCGCCTGCGTGCGGCGCAGCCGAAGCCGCCAGTAGTCCTTGACCAGATCGTCCAGCACCACCCGCTCGCCCGCGGCACTCTTGCGGAACAGCTCCTCGCGCAGGCTCTCGGTGATCTGGCGGCACACCTCATGCAGCTCGGCCAGCACGCCGCGTCCCTCGAGTGCTTCGGGCCGCAGGTGCCGGTGCGGGCGACGCGTCACGATGAAGAGCACCACTGTGTGGTCCGACTCTTCCCGGCGCAGCCGCTCGTTGAGCCGGGCGCACCCCTCCAGGCACAGATCGAACCCCTTGTTCCGGGGCTCAAACCGGCCGCTGGTGAACATGTACATCGTCTTCTCGAGGTCGAACGAGTAGCTCGGGAAGAAGTGCCCCATGACGAACTCGTGGATCTGCTCCTTGAACTGCGCGTGCAGCGTCTGGAACTCGTGCCCCACGTTGTAGTGCTCGATGTTCAGCCCGTTGGGCAGGATCAGGTCGGGCTTGCGCCCCAGCAGCACCGCGCACTCCTCGGCCGTGATCGGCGAAATCGTCGTAAAGACGTGCGCGCCGTGAGCCGCGGCCCGCTCGTAGTGGTGCTGGGCGAGAATCCCGAACCGCTTGGCCTCGGCCTCGTGGTCGATCCTCGGCAGCCGCCCGTAGAAATCGCCCTCGCTCGAGGCGATGTACCGCCCGGTGATCGTCGCGTGGGTGGTAAAGACCACCGCCGCCCCGACTTGCTCGCGGCGGATCATCGGGATCGCCAGCCCGCTCATCCACTCGTGGAAGTGCGCGAGCACGCGGCGCTGCGTGCCGCGGCTCTCCCAGACGGGACACAGGTGCACAAACAACCGGCGCAGCGACTCGGCAAAGCCCACCACGCCGTTGACGAGCTCGTCGTCGCCCGGCGACTCGATCCCGTGGTCCTTCCAGATGCCGAATTTGATCTCGTCGATCTTGCTCGCCGAAAAACTGTGCTCCAGGAGCAACGCCCGCGGCCGCCCCTGCACCAGCCAGCGGCCCGTGTGCGCTTTGACGCCGTCTTTTTCCAGCGCATCGCACACCTGCGCCAGCCAGCCCGTCGGCCGACGCGTGTCGAGCTCCAGATCGCTCCTCTGACCCATGTAGGGCCCGACCATCAGGTACCGGTTCTGCCAGCGCTCGACCATCGTCGGGGCCTTGGACCGCAGCACCTGATAGATGCCGCCCACCGGGTTGCAGACCTCCCACCCGATCTCCACCAGCAGCGACCCGGCCGGGGCGCGGAGCGCATCGACCTGCGGGGCGTGGCTGACCGCGTTGGACACAACTGACATGGGCCTGCAAGCTCCTTCGGTGACGGGACTGATTCTAGGACGAGCCTAGCGAGTACCATGCTCTATCGAAACTCCAACCACCGACACTCCCATGACACCGCACCAGCCATCGCTCTCCGACGTGGACCTGCACCTCTTCAACGAGGGCACCCACGCGCACCTGGGCCACAAGCTGGGTGCACACACCTTTCCGGACGGCTCGGCGACACATTTCGCCGTGTGGGCCCCGTCCGCCCAGTCGGTCCACCTCGTCGGCGATTTCAACCACTGGGACATTCACGCCACGCCCATGCACCCGCTCGGCTCCTCGGGCATCTGGGAGTGCTCGATCGACAGCGTGCCGCAGGGCGCCAACTACAAGTACGCCATCCGCTCCAACGTCAGTGGGCACGAGGCGATCAAGGCCGACCCGGTCGCCCTCCACGCCGAGACCCCGCCCAAGTCCAGCTCCAAGGTCTGGACCACCAGCCACCACTGGCAGGACCAGGACTGGATGGCCGACCGCCGCCGCGACGACTGGCGCCGCCGGCCGATGAGCACCTACGAGGTCCACCTCGGCTCGTGGCGGCGCAACCCCGAGCAGGGCGACCGCCCGCTCAGCTACCGCGAGGCCGCCGAGCAGCTCGCCGAATATGTCGGCTGGCTCGGCTTCACCCACGTCGAGCTCATGCCCGTGATGGAGCACCCCTTCGACGGCTCGTGGGGCTACCAGTCGACCGGCTACTTCGCCCCGACCAGCCGCTTCGGCTCGCCCGACGACTTCATGGCCTTCGTCGACACGCTGCACCAGGCCGGCATCGGCGTCATCCTCGACTGGGTGCCGAGCCACTTCGCCACCGACGGGCACGGCCTCAGCCTCTTCGACGGCACGCATCTCTACGAGCACGCCGACCGCCGCCAGGGCTTCCACCCCGACTGGGGCTCCTTCATCTTCAACTACGGGCGAAACGAGGTCCGCTCCTTCCTCCTCTCCAGCGCCAACCACTGGATCGACACCTTCCACGCCGACGGCCTCCGCGTTGACGCCGTCGCCAGCATGCTCTACCTCGACTACTCCCGCAAAGACGGTGAGTGGATCCCCAACGAGCACGGCGGCAAGGAGAACCTCGAAGCCATCGGCTTCCTCAAGCAGCTCAACACCACGCTCTACGGCGAGCACCCCGGCGTCATCACCGTCGCCGAAGAGTCCACCTCCTTCGCCGGCGTCTCCAAGCCCGTCTACGACGGCGGCCTCGGTTTCGGCTTCAAGTGGGACATGGGCTGGATGAACGACACACTCCGCTACTTCCGGCGGGAGCCCTCCCACCGCAAGTGGCACCACGACGAGCTGACGTTCCGGGGCCTCTACGCCTTCAGCGAGAACTTCGTCCTGCCCCTCAGCCACGACGAGGTCGTCCACGGCAAGGGCTCGCTTCTCGACCAGATGCCCGGCGACGACTGGCAGAAGTTCGCCAACCTCCGGCTGCTGCTGGCCTACCAGTGGTGCTGCCCCGGCAAGAAGCTCCTCTTCATGGGGTGTGAGTTTGCCCAGCGGGCCGAGTGGAACGCCAACCAGAGCCTCGACTGGCACCTGACCGCCTACGCCCCGCACTCGGGGATGCAGGAACTCGTCCGCGCGCTCAACAGGATCCACCGCGAGCACGCCGCGATGCACCAGCTCGACTGCGATCCCCGCGGCTTCGAGTGGCTCCACTGCGACGACGCCGACAACTCCGTCCTGGCCTTCTACCGCCACGCCGACGACGGCTCGCCGCCGGTCCTCTGCATCTTCAACTTCACCCCCGTCCCGCGCGACAACTACCGGGTCGGCGTCTCCAGCGGCACGCGCTGGACCAAGATCCTCGACACCGACGACGACGACTTCGGCGGCTCCGGCTACGGCTGGCAGGATTCCTCACACGCCGACGCCATCCCCATGCACGGCAGGTCCCGATCGATCGCCGTCACCCTGCCGCCGCTGGGCGCGGTTGTTCTCAAAGCCGAATAACCGCCACGCGCACAAGCCCCGCCCACGCCGTCACCGCGGGCGGTTCGCGGGCATGCCGCGAGCGACTCTGGCCAGATTCCGCCAGCGCACCAAAACCCAACACGACGCGAGCGACGAATGGAGTACCGGGGAGATGCCCGCCCCAGCTATACTCCCAGCGAGAGATTTACCGCCCCACAGGGGCAACACCCACAAGGAGGGAACGCACATGCGCACCATCACGACCATCGCCATCGCCGGCCTCACCGCCACCGCCGCACACGCACAGTTCCAGTTCTTCAGCTCCGCCGACGCCGTGCTCTACCGCGGCACCGACGGCGGCCTCACCAACACCTTCAACGGTGCCGACGAGATCCGCGGCATGAGCATCCTCGAGAACGGCGTCAACATCAGCGGCGCGTCCTTCGGCGACGTCATCGCCGTCAGCAGCCCCCAGGGTCAGAACGACGCCCAGGAGGTCTACCGCGTTGACAACGCCTTCAGCGGCACCCCCAGCCTCGTGCAGATCGGCGTCACCAGCAACCCCGTCTCCGACATCGCCTTCGCCAACGGCCGCATCTTCGGCGTGGACAACTCCGGCCCCGCCGGCACCATCCTCGTCCGCGAGTTCGACACCAACTTCAACGAGATCAACACCTTCAACACCGGCATCAACATCGTTGACCGCGGTGCCGGCGGCCTGGCCTACGACCCCGCCAACGACATCTTCTACGTCACCGATCCCGACTCCGACCAGCTCTGGTCCTACAGCCTCGGCGGCAGCGCCACCCTCCTCGGCAACGCCGGATTCGACTTCGGCCAGAACGACCTGGCGATGTTCAACGGCAAGCTCTACGCCGCCGTCGCCGAGCTCGGCCGCGGCACATACAACATCGGCGAGTTCAACACCACCAACGGCTCGTTCTTCAACCTCGTCACCGTCGGCGCCTACCCCGGCGGCGCGATCGGCGCGGTCGTCATCCCCGCGACCCCGACGCTGGCCCTCCTCGGCCTCGGCGGCATGGCCGCGATCCGTCGCCGTCGCTGATCGAATCGACAGCAACTGATCCAGCATCACACGCGCCGGCCCGGGTCACCCGGGCCGGCGTTGTGTTTCCGGCATGGTGTTTCAAGCGACTGAGCCCACCCCTACGCCAATTCCGCGTTCACCACACAACCGGGCTCGTCCTGTCCCTCAATTAGCGCATCGATCGTCATCCACGACACACAGTCGCGGCTCGTCGCGTCGCACGGATACTCAAACCCGATCGCCACCCGGCCCCGGGCGATGTCCGGATCAATCTGCGCGATCTCCTCCGCGCTCATCGGCGGCGTGTCCACACCCTCCAGCGTCTGCTGCTCCTCCGCCCACGAGTCTCGATAGAGCGCAAACCACTCGTCCGACCCCGGCGCCCGTGCCGCAAGGATCGCGACGCCCTCATCGCCCAGCACCGCGCCGAGCTCAAGATCGGCGTGCCCGTCTATCACGACCTCGAACACGGTCATCGTCGGCTCGTTGTGGCCGCAGAACCGGCCCTCCAGCAACGCGCTCGCCACCAGCGAGTCCGGCCCCGCCTCGACCGCCCGGCCCTCGAGATATGTCGGCGGCGGGGCACCCTTGATCTGCCGCTTCGGCTCGTACATGCGGGACAGCGGCCCCTGCACGGAAGGATGAAGGAACTGATGGTCGCCCAGGACAAAGCCCGCCTCACTCATGCCTGCCTCACTCATGATGTGTGTCTCCTGTTCCCGATCGCGCGCGAGTATACCGGGGCGCGTTTTTCGGTCAACGCGCACGCCGGCGCGAGGGTTCTCCCTACTCTTGACGCATGACCGCCCCGTTCAAGCCAGACCAGACCCACAAGATCCAGCCGCCCCGCGGCACGCGCGACCTCTACCCCGCCGAGGCCGCACGCAGACGCTGGCTCACCGAACGCTGGCGCGAGGTCTCGGTCCGCCACGGCTTCGAAGAAGTCGACGGTCCCACCTTCGAGGCCTCCGACCTCTACGCCGTCAAGAGCGGCGACGGCATCCTCGGCGAGCTCTTCCAGGCCTTCAGCGGCAAGAGCCCCGACGAGGTCGAGCAGGTGAGGGAAACCGGTCGCGCTCCCTACGCCCTCCGCCCCGAGTTCACACCCACGCTCGCACGCATGTACGCCGCCAAGGCCGCGGGACTGCCCAAGCCGTGCAAGTGGTTCATGGCCGGGCCGTTCTTCCGCGCCGAACGCCCGCAGCGGGGAAGGCTGCGGGAGTTTTTGCAGTGGAACTGCGATGTGCTCGGGCTGGATATCCCGGCGGAGAAGTGGAACGCAGAGGACGCAGAGAGCCGCGCAGAGGTCGCAGAGGCAAAGGCGCGGATGGATGCGGAGTGTATTGCGTGTTGTGTTGCTTTTTTAGAACAGTGTGGTCTCAGCAGTGACGCCGTGAAGATCGGACTTTCTGACAGACGGCTGGTGAACGATCTGCTGGAGAGCGTGGGCGTAGCGCCAGCCCTATACGCACCTGCCCTTGCGCTACTCGATCGCCGTGGTAAGCTCACTCCGGAGCAAGAGGCGGATCAGGCCGAACATCTCGGTCTCGGCCGGGCTTTCTTTACGCGATTTGATGACGCAGCACAGGTGTATGAAGACTTGGACGCAGTACGCGGCACACTGCGCCAGCAGAAACAGAGACTTGTCGGCCTAAGTTCTGCGTTGCGGGTCTGGGAGCACGTGGAATCTCTCGGCATCGACGCCTGGTGTCGTCCTTTCAACATGTCCATCGTCCGCGGCCTCGCCTACTACACCGGCACCGTCTTTGAGGTCATCGCCGACGGCGAACGTGCCGTCGCCGGCGGCGGGCGGTACGACAACCTCATCGAGCTCTTCGGCGGGCCCAAGACCCCCGCGGTCGGCTTTGCGATGGGCGACGTCGTGCTCTCGCTGCTGCTGCAGGACAAGGGCCTGATGCCCAGCGACGACGAGCTGATGGGCCTGGTCGGTCAGCACCCCGACGTCTTCGTCCTCAGCAACGGCGACGAAGCCGCCGACGCGCAGGTCCGCCCCACCGTCGCCGCGCTCCGCCGCGGCAGCGAGTCACTCTCCGGCCTCCACGTCCGCCACTCCTACAAGGCCACCAAAAACGTCGGCAAGCTCCTCAAGGAAGCCACGCAGCAGCGCGCCCGCTTCGCCGTCATCATCGAGGACGCCGAATCCTGCTCGGTCAAGGACACCCGCACCAACGAACAGTGGCCCGACAAGATCCCCCTCACCGACCTCCACGCCCGCATCGCCGCAGCGATGTAGTGCCACCATCAGAGCCGCGGGCGTAAGCACGCGGAAGGAGCGACGCGCTCGGAGATGCGTGGGGCTCTGCCGATGCGCCGACCAATCCGAGCTCGCGGGTCGGCTGACGGGCGAGTGTGAGATGGACCGGGAGACGGAGCGTTGATTGCCGAGAGTCTCGCCCCTTCCGCGTGCTGACGCCCGCGGCTCTGTCTGCTCACGCCACACGCATTCTGCTCACGCGCAACCCCTACCGCCCCGCTGCCCGCCGCCCGTGCAACACCGGCATCTCGCGCAGATACTCCATCGCCGGGGGGCAGTCTTCCTCGCCGAAGTGCTCGTAGTCCCCGTCGTAGCAGATCGCGCCCTTGTGCAGCATCACGATCCGCGGGCTGAGCCGGCGCAGCAGCTCCTTGTCGTGCGTCACCAGCACCGTCGTCCGCCGCTCGCCGTTGCTCCGCGCCTTGTTGTGCATGTCCCACACCAGCTCGTGGATGCTGCCGCTGACCACCGGGTCGAGCCCCGTCGTCGGCTCGTCGTAAAACAGCACTGCCGGGTCGATCGCGATCGCGCGCGCAATCGCGACCCGCTTGGCCATGCCGCCCGAGAGCTCGTCGCGGTCCTTGTGCAGCACATCGTCCACGTCGAGCGCGCAGGCTGCGAGACTCTCCCGCGCCCGCGCCAGGATCGCCTTCTCGCCGAGCTGCTGGTGCTCGCGCAAGAGCAGCGCGATGTTCTCGTACACCGACCCGCTGAAGAGTGCGTTCCGCTGAAACACCACCGCCCAGTGCATCCGGATCCGCTGCAGCAGGCTCTCTTTGGCGTCGGTGATCTCGGTCAACGGGGCACCCTTGCGGCCGTGGTCGGCCGCAAAAACCTTGCCGCTGGTGATCTCCAGCAGCCGCAGCACGCAGTCGAGCATCACCGTCTTGCCCGACCCCGACGCCCCCACGATCGCGACCATCTGCCCCCGCTCGATCTCCAGATTCACGTCCTTGAGCACCACGCGGCCGTCAAATGCCTTGACCAGCCGCTCGGTTCGCAGCTCGACCGACGGGGCGGCCTGGGTTGAATCGGGCGCGGGTGGCATGGGCTGCACGATAGCGGCCGCTAACCCCGCGTACCATAGACCACGCGCAAGGGATGGAGGCCGGCGTGATTTACCTCGACAACAACGCCACCACCCGGCCAACCGACGCGGTCGCGCAGGCCGTCCACGTCGCCACCACCACGCTCTGGGCCAACCCCTCAAGCGTCCACCGGGCCGGACAGGAGGTCCGCCACGCCCTCGAGCTGGCCCGCAAAGAACTCGCCGCACTCATCGGCGTGCCCGCCAAGGAACTCATCCTCACCGGCAGCGGCACCGAGTCGATCAATCTCGCCGTCCGCGGCGTGCTTGAGTCGCGCATCCATAAGGCCGGCGGGCATTCCGGCCCGCCGCTCCCCAACATCATCACCACCCGCCTCGAACACACCGCCGTCCGCGACCTCGTCCAACACCTCGAACGTCAGGGCCGCGCCGAGGCCCGGTGGCTCCCGCTCGACTCCCGCGGCATGGCCGACCCGGGTGCCCTCGGCACGCTCATCGACAGCCGCACCGCGCTGGTCAGTGTCCAATGGGCCAACAACGAGACCGGCGCGATCCAGCCGATCGAGCGTCTCGCCGAGGTCTGCCGCGAGCGGGGCGTGCCCTTCCACTGCGACGGCACCCAATGGGTCGGCAAGATGCCGATGCCCGAGGCGCTGCCCTGCGACCTGCTCACCTTCAGCGCCCACAAGTTCCACGGCCCCAAGGGTGTGGGCGCGCTGTGGGTGCGGCGCGGCGTGGGACTGGTCCCCCAGACGATCGGCACGCAGGAGATGGACCGCCGCGGCGGGACCGAGAGCGTCGCGGCCATCGTCGGCGCCGGCGTCGCTGCGCGAGAGGCCGCGGCGTGGCTGACCGACCCGGCCGCCCGGGCCAAGGTCGCGGCCCTGCGCGACCGCTTCGAGAACGCGATCGTCGAGCGCGTGCCCGGCGCGACGATCAACTGCCACACCTGCCCCCGCCTCTGGAACACCTCCAACATCGCCTTCCCGACGCTCGAAGCCGAGGCCCTGCTGATGCTGCTCTCCGAGCGTGGCGTCGCGGCCTCTGCCGGCGCGGCGTGCTCGTCCGGCTCGCTCGACCCGAGCCCGGTGCTCCTGGCGATGGGCATCCCCGAGCCTCTGGCCCACGGGTCGGTCCGCTTCAGCCTGAGCCGCGAGACCGGCGGGAGCGAGATCAACGACGCGATCGAGACCGTCGTTGCCTGCGCCACCCAGCTCGCCAGATCCTCCGGCTCGATGTAACCCACCCCGGGCCACTTCCCTCGCCATAGAGCCCCTCGCGCAAGCGAGGGGACACGCCGACCCTTAGAGCCCCTCGCGCAAGCGAGGGGGCACGCCGACTCTTAGAGCCCCTCGCGCGAGCGAGGGGGCACGTGGGCATGGCCGGATCGCCACGTTCGGCGAGCACCGGCATTCCCCTCGCCCGCGCGAGGGGCTCTACCGCCGCACGGCGACCCCGCTCTAGCCCCGCCGCTCTCACGCTCCTCGCCCTACCCTATCCCCACATGAGCAACCAACCAGACCACAATCAGCCCCGTTTCGGCGAGTTCGGTTCCGACGTGCCGGCCCAACAGGTCGTGCCCGAACGTCTGAGCCTGATGGCCCTGTTCTCGACCATCACCGGGGCGCTGACGGTCATCGGCTGCTGCATCCCCGCGGTCGGGCTCGTGCCGCTGCTCCTGGCCATCGGCGGCTTCGTCGGCATCTCCCGCTCGCGCGGCGCGGTCCGCGGCAAGGGTCTGGCGATCGTCGGCGGTGCGCTCGGCGTGATCTCCCTGCTCATCTCGTCGGTGCTCTGGATCGGCGCGTCCTCGACCGGCGGCAAGATCGGCCCCGTCTACTCGCAAGCCTTCGACCCCGACCCGACAGTGGTCCGAACCGTCCTGACCTCCAACGCCGCGGCGAAGCTCACCGACGAACAGGTCGCCGAGTTTCAGGCCGCCCTGGCCGCCGAGGGCGTGACGAGCCTGACCATCCCCAGCGGCATCCTCAACCTGTTCTCCGGCTACAGCTCGGTGGGCGCGAGCCCCGACGGGTTCGACCAGCTCCGCGACCCCGCCGAGGGCATGGTCTACCCGTTCCCGGCCGAGACCAGCGCAGGCTGGCTGTACGTCTACGTGCTGATGGACCCGACCCAGAAGCTCGGCTCTGGCATGCTCGGCCTCAACGACGCCGCCCTCCGGACCAAGGACGGGCGCGTGATCTGGCTGATCGGCCCGGCCAACGCCCTCTCCGGCGCCGACCAAAGCCCCGCCCCTGACCAGACCGATACTGCAGACACACCGGCCGACGAGTCCTCCGACGAGGATCCAGAAGGCTGATCCGGACGTACAACACCATTGAGCGTGAGCCAAGCGAACCCAAACCCCGAAACGGCGCCGCCCGGCGCCCGGGCCGCGGGCCCCGATCCGGTCATCCGGTGCACCAACATCGCCAAGATCTTCGACGGCCGCACCGTCCTTGACGACATCAACCTCGAGATCTATCCCGGCGAGACGATGGTCATCATGGGCGGCTCGGGTTCGGGCAAGTCCACCAGCCTCCGCCTGATGATCGGCTCGATGCGCCCCGACCGGGGCTCGATCGAGATGTTCGGCCAGGACATCTGCGCCCTCAATGAGAGCCAGCTCAACGACGTCCGCAAGCAGTTCGGCATCCTCTTCCAGTCCGGCGCGCTGTTCAACTCGATGACGATCGCCGAGAACGTCGCCCTGCCCCTGCAGGAGCACACGCGGCTTGATCAGGACATCATCGATATCCAGGTCAAGATCAAGCTCGAGCTCGTCGGGCTCCGCGAGCACGCCGACCTGCTGCCCAGCCAGATCTCCGGCGGCATGAAGAAGCGTGCCGGCCTCGCCCGCGCTCTGGCCCTCGACCCCAAGGTCCTCTTCTACGACGAGCCCTCCGCCGGGCTCGACCCGGTCACCAGCGCCCAGATCGACCAGCTCATGCTCGCCCTCACCAAGCAGCTCGGCGTCACCAGCGTCGTCGTCACCCACGAGATGGACTCGGCCTTCACCATCGCCGACCGCATGGCCATGCTCGACAAGGGACGAATTCTCAAGGTCGAGACCCGCCAGTGGTACGAGCATCTCCGCGACATGCCGCTGGAGCAGGTCCGTGACCTGCCGGAGGACGAGCAGCTCATCCGCCAGTTCCTCCGGGGCGACGCCGACGGCCCCATCACCGCCCGACGCGACCAGTCCGCATTCACCGACGATCTCTTCGGTGCCTGACGCGTTCAGGGCCCGCGGGTCGCGATTCTCCGGCAGCTTTCCCCGACCCACGATCAACCCCGGCCACCTCCCGGCCGATAACCGCCGCAGGAGGCCGTATCATGCGGCCTACCAACGGAAGGGCCGGACCACCTCATGAGCGCTCGATACAGCCAGACAGCCAACCTCCTCGCCGGGACGTTCCTGATCGGCGGCGTCATCCTCGCCATGGTGATGAGCTTCATCCTCGCCGACTTCAGCTTCACCCGGAACGCCGAGTACACCGTCAGGTTCACCATCCGGGACGGCGCCACCGGCCTCTCTCCTGATGCCGCGGTCCGCGTCGGCGGCCAGCAGGTCGGCAAGGTCAAGTCCATCCGCGTCGATCGCGACGCCGACACGGGCGAGTACGCGGTCGATGTGACCATCAAGGTCCGCGCCGATATCGAGCTCTACGAGGACGCCTGGGCCCATCTCGAGGTCCCGCTTCTGGGCACCGGCAGCACGCTGAACATCCCCTACCTCGGCACCGGCGACGGCGTCGACGCTGCACAAGGCCAGTCCGCCCGGCTCGAGCCCGGCGAGGTGCTCATCGGCTCGATCGCGCCCCCCGCCTTCCTGGCCAACGCCGGCTTCGGGCCGCAGCAGCGCGAGCAGCTCCAGCGCATGTTCACCGAGACAGAGCGCGCACTCACCGAGTTCGCCGACGCGCTCGAGGAGATCCGGCCCCGCGTCGCCCCGGTCGCCGACGACGCCGCAGCCACCGTCGCCTCGGCACGCCGTTCGATGGAGTCCATCGAGGCTGACCTCACCGGCTGGCGTGGCAACATCTCCACCACCCTCGACAACGCCGCGTCCACCAGCGAGCAGCTGCCCTCGGTCGTGGACGACGCCAAGATCATCCTCGCCGACAGCCGCGAGATGATCCGGTCGGGCCGCGCCGTCATCGACGACAACCGCCCCCGCATCGACAACATCCTTGCCAACGCCGACGAGGTCGTGGCCGGCATCAACGACGAGTGGATCCCCCGCGGCACCGAGTTGTTCGGCTCTGCCCGCGAGGGCGTGCAGTCCTACCGCGACACCGCCGACCGCGTCAACTCCCTCATCACCAAGCAGCAGCCCTCGATCGAGCGCACGCTCTCGAATCTCCGCACCATGAGCGACCAGTTCAAGTTCCTCGCCATCGAGGCCCGGAGCCAGCCGTGGCGCCTGCTCCACCGCCCCGACACCAAGGAACTCGAGACCCAGCTGCTCTACGACTCGGCCCGCTCCTACGCCGTCGCCGTCGCCGACCTGCGCGAGGCCACCGCCTCGATGGAAGCGGTCATCGCCCTCTCCGGCGCCACCGGCCGCGTCGATCTCGAGCAGATGCAAGCGATGCGCACCAAACTCCAACAAGCCTTCGAGGGCTACGCCGACGCCGAGTCGGCCCTTCTCGACCGCGTGATCAACGCCAACAAATAAGGTGCCGCCGGTGCCACGCCGCCTGTCCCACATCCTCATCGCGGGCTGTGCCCTGCTCGCAACCGCCTGCGCCGCGCCCGCGCAGGACAACGCCGCCTCGCCCTGGCGCGACGCGCTCGAGCGCGTCGAACGCAACCTCGACGACGTCCTCGACGGGGTGCTCGGGCTCGAAGCAGTGCCCCCGCCACAGACGGGGATCTTCGTCCCGGCCAGCCCCTCGCCGCGTGAGGCCTCGATGCCGCCCGGCGACTGGTCGCCGCTGGCCGCCCGCCAGCCCGTGCCCGCGCGCATGGTCCTGCTCGTCCACGGCCTCGACGAGGCCGGAGACATCTGGACCGAGCTCGCCCCTGCGCTCGTCCGCGCCGGGCACGACGTCGCGCGGTTTGAATACCCCAACGACCAGCGCATCCACGCGTCGGCCTCGCTCCTGCTCGACCACCTCCGCGCCGCGCGCGCGCAGGGAGTCCGCGAGATCGCCATCGTGGCGCACTCGATGGGCGGGCTGGTCTCCTTCGACGCGCTGACCCGTGAAGACGGCTACGCCGGCGACGTGGTCACCCCCGACGGCCTCCCCCGTGTCACGCGGCTCGTCGCGGTGGGCACGCCGTGGAACGGCTCGTCCTGGGCCCAGCTCCAGGCCGTCGGCGAAGTGCACGAACAGATCTCCCGCGTGCTCGCCGATACCTCGCGTGACGTGCGGCCGATGCTCCACTACCGGCGCGACGGCTCGGGTCAGGCCGGCGACGACCTCCTCCCGACATCCGCCTTCATCACCGAGCTCCGCAGCCGCCCGTGGCCTGCCCACCTCCCGCTGACCATCATCGCCGGGCGCATCACCAACCCCGACCCCGCTACCTACGAGAGCCTCGCCGAATCGACCATCCTGCGCGAACTGCTCGGCCCCGAAGACCTTGAGGACTTTGTCGCCGACCTCCGCGCCGCCAGCGAGGACCTCGGCGACGGGGTGGTCTCGCTCAACTCGGCCTTCGCCCGCGAGACCGACGACAAGCACGTCTTCGCCGTCAACCACCGCGCCCTGCTGCACGACTCGCCGATCGACTTCCTCACCGGCCGGGCCGCCGCCGGGCCGCCGGCGATCCCGATCATCCTCGAACGCCTCGAGTCCGACGCGGAACGACGAGACCCCGCCAATCCGCCCGCCGCCGACCCGCACGAACAGGACGAATAGCCCGCCGCGGCCAACGGCCCGCACCTCACGACTTCCCGGCGACTCTCGATTCTGTTAGGCTTCTGCCATGGCCCAGCGCCGCCACCACTACGAGCAGGCCTTCGAGGCCTACGTCCGCCAGGAACGCATCCCCTACGTCGCCGTCAACGAGGCAAGGAAAGCCCTGCTGCCGGCCTCGACGCCCCAGAGGTTCGACGCGGGCGGGGACGCCGAGGCGCTCAAGAGCTTCGATTTCGTCGTCTACGGCCGCGGCCTCAACCTCCTCACCGAGATCAAGGGCCGACGCCTCGCCCCCCGCTCCAAAGGCCGCGCCGCCCACCAACCCTCTGCCCGCCCCGTCACCACCCGCCGCCTGGAGTCCTGGGTCAACGCCGACGATGTCCGGTCCATGCTCCACTGGCAGGAGCTCTTTGGCCCGGAGTTCCGGGCGGTGTTCGTCTTCCTCTACTGGTGCGACGAGCTGCCCGCCGACGGCCTGTTCGAGGAGATCATCGAGTGCCGCGGGCGCTGGTACGCCCTCAGAGCCGTCGCGGTGGACGAGTACGCCCGCGCCATGCGCGTCCGCAGCCCGCGCTGGGGCACCGTCCACGTCGACAACGCCACCTTCCAACGCATCAGCCACCCCTTCCGGGGTGCCCTGTCTTCCTCCTCGGGGCCCCTGGGCCAGGGTGCGGGAGGCGTCGGCCTGCCCGCCCCCGTGCTGGAACCGCTCGGGCTCTAGACGCGGATCATCCGCACAGGCCACGCCGGAGCAGGCCCTGAGGCGGCCCGAAACTGGCCCTGAGTTGGCCCCGAATCGGCCGCGAGCCGGTCGATGCCGCTCCCGCCTTTCCCCCCGCCGGCCTTTACCCCCCGCCCCGCCGCCTGTAGCATCCACCACTATGAACCACCGCGCCCGACTGCTGATCCCGCTGCTCCTGGCCCTGGCGACCCTGATCGCCCTGCCCGCCATCACCTCCGCGCAGGATTCCCGCCCCAAGGCCCCCGTGCCCAGCAAGACCGGCTCGCCGCCCAAGGTCCGCAACATGCTGCTGCTGGTGGTCATCCTCGGCGTCGGGCTCGGCGTGCAGGCGATCCCGTCCAAGCGCGGCCACAACGACTGATCCGGACCACACCCGCTCCCCGCTCGAGGACCCGACCTCGCGGCGAGCCCTTCGGAGGACACCCCATGGCCCCCAGACGCCGCTGGCTCGTCGCGACCAACCTCGCCCTCGCCGCCGGCATCGCCGTCGCCGCCGCCAGCCTCCCGGCCAGCGGGAACCAGTCCACCAGCCGCGCCCGCGGGCAGTACACCATGGTCGCCGGAGACATCCGCGCCGGCGGTGACGCCAGCGGCATCTACATCATCGACTCGGTCAACGAAGAAATGGTCGTCGTCCGCTGGGACGACAACCGCGGCACACTCGCCGGGATCGACTACCGGAGCCTCTCCACCGACACCGCCCGCAGGCCCGGACGGTAATCACCATGCAAACCACGAACACCACACCGATCGACAACGCGACCGCACCCCGCCGCACGGGCGAGACCGCACTGACCGCCCTCGCCCTCGGCCTGGCGATGCTGCTCGGAGCCCTGCTCTGGGGCGCGCTCAACCAGCCGGCTCGGGCCGAGATGGTCTCCGACACCGGCCACCTCGTCGCCATGACCGCCCAGGGCGACAACGAAGAAGTCCTGCTCATGCTCGACAACCGGGCCGAGCAACTCATGCTCTACAAGGTCACACAGAACAGCACCCTCGAGCTGCTGCAGAGCCTCGACCTGACCGAACTCTTCCAGTCTGCCCGCGCCCGGCGCCTCGGCAGCGAATAGTCTCTCCCAAGCCGGGTGCCCGTGGCCCGCACGCATCACGACCCCTCCGCCGCCGCCGGGCCGACGGAGGGAACACCCCCCTTGCCCGGTGCCAACCTGCCTTCTCCGGCGCTCCGCACTGTGCGGGTGCGCCAAGTCTGTGCGTGCGGAGTCTGTCCATGCCGATTACCCCCCTGCCTCAGTTCGAGGCCGATCTCCAGGAATACCGCGACCAGATCGCCCAGCAGGAGGCCGCCGACGCCGCCGAGCAAAAAACGCTCGTCGTCAAGTTCGGCTCCATGAAGCTGATCGGCGAGTACCGCTACGACGGCAAGGTCAAGCCCGGGTGCGGCTCCAAGGTCGTCTGCCGCACCCACCGCGGCACCGAGCTGGGCGAGTTGCTGACCGTCACCTGCAAGAACGGCGCATGCTCCAAGAGCATCACCCGTCAGGAGATGCTCCAGTACATCGACGCCTCCGGCGGCCGCGACTACCCGTTCTTCACCAAGGGCAAGGTCCTCCGCATCGCCACCATGGAAGACCTGCACGCCCAGGAAGGGCTGGAGCAGTCCCGCCACGAACTGGTGCGAAGGGCCCGCGACGCCGTCGCCGGCGCCGGCTCCTCCATCCGCATCGTCGACGCCGAGCCCATCCTCGGCGGCGAGCTGATGACCTACTACTTCCTCTCCGAAGAACGCGTCGACGCCCGCGACGCCCACCGCGCGCTCAACGCCCTGCACAACAGCCGCGTGGACCTGCGCCAGGTGGGCGCGCGCGACGAGGCCCGCCTCACCGCCGACTACGAGCGCTGCGGCCAGCACTGCTGCTGCAAGAACTTCCTCAAGGTGCTCAAGCCCGTCTCCATGCGCTCGGCCAAGGTGCAGAAGGCCACGCTCGAGCCTCTCAAGATCTCCGGCCGGTGCGGGCGCCTGATGTGCTGCCTCCGCTACGAGGACGAGACCTACGAAGAGCTCCGCAAGCGCCTGCCACACCGCAAGAGCCGCGTGGGCACGCCGCACGGCGACGGGATGGTGCTCAGCAGCCAGATCCTCACCCAGCTCGTGCTGGTGCGGCTCGACATCGGGGAGGACGCCGCGATCCCGGTCGAAGAACTGACCGCGCCGATCTCCAAGACGCAGCCCCCGCCGCCCGAGCCGGGCACGCGCTTCCGGCGCGAGAGCCGCCCGCCAACCGCCAAACCGCGCCGCGAGCGGAGCGCCGACAGGCCGTCCGACCGTCCGGAGGGACGGTCCGGCCGACGCGACGAGACCGCCGCCCCCACCGACCAGCCCACCACCAAGAAGAAGCGGCGGCGGCGCAAGAAGAAGAAGCCCGAGGGCGCCGGCGGCCCCGAGACCCAGAGCGCCGGCGACAACCGGCCGCCGAAGGGCTCCGGCGGCGATCGCCCCGCCGACACCCGGTCCGGCGACGGTCCGCCGTCCGAGAACGCCGGCCAGGGCCCCCAGGGCAAAAAGAAACGCCGCAGACGCCGGCGCAAAAAGCCCGGTGGCGGCGAGGGCGGCTCGGGGCCCAACAACGCCGGGAGCGGCGGCCCGCCTCCCTCCGGCGGCGGCTCCTCCGACTAGCACCGGCGAACCCACGCCCCGCCGAGGCGGTATGGTCTGCGCATGGCAGACACCCCATCCACGCGCGCACATCCCTCCGGGCACGCCATCAAGGAGACCATCAGCTCGCTGATCGTCGCCTTCATCTTCGCCTTCGTCTTCCGCGGCTTCGTCGTCGAGGCGTTCGTCATCCCCACCGGATCGATGGCCCCCACCTTGCTCGGCAAGCACATGCGCTTCCAGAGCCCCGAGTCCGGCGAGATCTGGACCGTCAACCCGTGGGACAACAACGCCGGCAACCCGCTGCCCGTCCAGGGCACGCAGTCCACGATCACCGCGACCGACCCGATGACGCGCGCGCAGATCGGCGCCGAGCTTTCCGCCGACATGGGCCGCAAGGTCACCACGCTCTCCGGCGACCGCATCTTCGTCCTCAAATACCTCTACTCGATCTACGACCCCGCGCGCTTCGACGTGGTGGTCTTCAAGTACCCCGGCCCGACCGGTTCGCCGGTCACCGCCGGGCAGCAGGAGAACTACATCAAGCGCCTCGTCGGCCTCCCGGGCGAGGAGATCGCGCTGGTCGACGGCGACGTCTTCACGCGCAAGGCCGAGGGCGCCGCGGGATCGCTGACGAGGTCTGACTGGTCGGCCCCCAACTGGACCATCGCCCGCAAGTCCGAGCGCGTGCAGCGCGAGCTGTGGCAGCCCGTGTTCGACTCGAGCTACGCCCCGCTCAACCCCGACCGCAACCTCCGCACCTGGTTCGAGAGCCCCTGGCGCGGCCTCGCCCCGGACGGCTCGACCGACACCGCGTGGACGATCGACGCGCAGACCAGCTACTCCCACAGCAGCGCAAGCCCCACCACGCTCTCGTGGGACAGCGACGCCCGCCCGATCACCGACGAGTACTACTACAACGAGGTCGCCGACGGCGACTACCGCAACGCCAAGTCCGCCTACGCCGTCTCCGATATCCGCCTGGCGATGGGCGTCGAGCCCGAGCAGGACGGCCTCAAGCTCGCAGCCGTGCTCGAGGCCCGGGGCCACGAGTTCCGCGCCCAGATCGAGGGCGACCGCGTTGTCCTCCGCATGAGACCCCTCGCCGCGGACGGCACGCCCGGTGAGTGGCGCACGCTCGAAGAGACCACCACCAAGCGCACCATCAAAACCGGCAAAGTCTCCAACGTCGAGTTCTGGCACGTCGATCAGTCTCTGCAAGTCTGGATCGAGGGCAAGCGTGTCGCCTACGCCGAGTACGACTGGTCGCCGGCGCTGCGCATCGAGCACACGCTCGACCAGCCCGCCGAAGAGTTGCTCCGCGCCGTCCGCGTCTCCAACCCGCTGGCCGACGAGTCGATGTATCCCCAGCCCCGTGTCCGGTGGGAGCTCGAAGGCTCGCCGGTCACGCTCCACCGCGTCCGCCTCGACCGCGACCTCTTCTACCGGCCCGGCGTCTACAACCCCGGCTTCGCTCGCGACGGGCAGCCCTCGCTCGGCACGCACCCCTCGCAGCCGAACATCCTCGGCCCCGACCAGTTCTTCGTCTGCGGCGACAACAGCCCCAACAGCCTCGACGGCCGCCTCTGGGACACCCCGGACGCCTGGGTCAGAGAACAGATCGACCCCACCATCGGCGTGGTCCCCCGCGACCTGCTCATCGGCAAGGCCTTCTTCGTCTACTTCCCCAGCTTCCACAAAGACAAAAAGGTGCCCGTGCCCGATGTTGGTCGGATGCGATTTATCTGGTAGACGCGGAGAACACCACGCGAAAGCCCCTCATGTTCCATCGCTCACTCCCGGTCGCGATCCTTCTCCTCTCCGCGGCCTGCGGTGCCCTGTGGATCACCTCGATGTTCGAGACCGTGCAGTGGAGCAACGGCAGCCGCTACCTCGTCCACGTCGAGACCGGTGCCGCGGTCTTCGCGCACGACCGATGGAGCCCGGGTGCGCGCCCGGTCGGGTTCGCATTCTGGAGAGCCAACGCCCACGACTCGGTCGAGAACTACTTCCTCTACCTTCAACCGAGCCTCCACACCGAGTCGGGCACGCTGTGGATCAACCTGCCGCCGTGGCTGCCGATGGCCGGGCTGATCCTCCCGCTGGTCTGGATCGAGTTCAGGCCGTGGCGCCGCTTGCGGCGAGGCCTTTGCAGAGCCTGCGGCCACCCGACAGGCCAAACCGGATCGCCGCGCTGCGCTCCGTGTGAGGCAGACCCGTCGGCCGCACGCCCCGGCGGCCGAATGCGCGCGCACGCGTGGAGCCTTACCGCGACCGGCGGGCTCGTGGTGTGCTTTTTGTTCACCGTGGCGGTCGTGGTCGTCGGATGAGCCGAGTGCCGCCGCGGCGCCCGTGACATCGACCCCGCGGCCAGAACTCCAAACACCGACGAGTGAATCGGAGTCCCGGGAGCGAACGCACCTACGTGTCGAGCTTCGTCACCAAACGCTGCACATCATCCTCGTTCAGCACTCGCTGGGAGACGAGCAGCCGCGTGAGCGACGCGACCATGAGCTGCAGGTCCTCGATCTCCCCCTGCATCGACGCGATCCGCTCGTCCTGCGCAGCATCGGTAGCCCTCTGGTGATAGGCCGAGCCCCGGAGCGATCGGCGTACCGCTTCAAGATCCGCCTTGGTGTCTGCGATATCGAGGTGGTTACCGACATCGCCCAGAAACAGCGTTCGCATCCAGCCCATCGCGCACCTACTTTCGTTTCGCCAGTCTCCGCTTCCACACCCGATAGCCCAGCCCCATCATCAGCACCATGGCCGCGGGGAAATACAACGACGGGCCGCCGAGCCACGACTCGGCCTGCCAGCCCACCCACCCCGCAACCGCGAACGACACGAACAACAGCACCAGCAGGCCGAACTTCCACCGCTCGGTGGGCCTGCCCCGCAGATAGCGGCCGAGCAGCAAGCCGATGTCGGTCGCGATCCCGGTCATGTGCGTGGTGCGGAGGATGAGTTTGCCGTACGTCGCGGCCATCGCGTTCTGCAGGCCCGATCCTGCCGCGGCCATCGCCAGCGCGACATTCGGTGAACGAAACAGCAGCGCCCCCGCCCCGGCGAGCAGCCCCGCCTCGATCACCATCGCGATGCCGTAGGGCCGACCGCCGCGCAGGCGTGCGTCGCCGATCAGCATGCCCGAGACCATCGCGCCGGCGATGAACGCGACCACGATGACGCTCAGCCGCAGCGCGTCTGCGGCATCGCCCTTGGCGATGTCTCCGCTGACGCCGGAGAGGCTCCCGGTCAGGTGTGTCACCGGCAGATAGCCGGCCGCGAGCGTGACGGCGTTGACATACCCCGCGATCGCTGCGAGCGCCCCGCCACCGGCGAAGACCCAGATCGGCGGACACGGTTCGTGTGTGTGCCTGTGCATGAAGTCCGTCGTTCATCCGCCGGCGTGTGCCCGGCGCGGACTCTAGCCGACGGCGTCCCGCCCGTTCCAGCTCATCAACCCGATGAACACCATCAGCGAGCCCGACACGATCAGCCAGAGCCTCGACTCATCGTCCCGCGCCCAGCGGGCGAGCCTCGACTCGACCAGCTGCAACTCGGGCAGCCGGATCGGCGTGGGCTCGAGGCTCGGAAACACCGAGACGTCCGACCGGGCCGGGTCGTCGACGTCCATGATCGCCGCCTGGCTCACCGGCACGAGGTTGAGCTGGCTGGCCGCGAGAGCCCGCACAACCGTTGGCTCGTGCGACTCGAGCGCGACCAGATACCGCTCGTGCTTGAAGAGCCGCTCCTCGCGCTGGGCCTCGATCGCCTCCGCCCGGTCCCGCTGCCACTCGGCCTCGGCAAGGTCCGCCTGCGCCGGGATGACCACGGTGTAGCCCAGCAGCACCAGCCCCGCGATCAGGAACAGCCAGCCCGGATCAAACCCGTCGATAGGTCTGGCCGGGCGGACCGAGACCGCCGAGCGGCCGCCGCGCACCGTCCGCGTCGGCTCCGCGGCCTTCCGCCGCCGCCTGTCTTCCCGATCGGGCGTCGTCGTCTTCGGTGTGCGCGCACGCATAGAGTGTTCTTCCTATCGGCCCGCGGCCGCATGCCCCGTCCAGACTTTCCGCCCCCTCGTGCCCAGCGCACCCCCGACCCCGCTTCATCCGCCTATGCCCCGACACGTTGTCATCACCGGCCTCGGCACCGTCTGCGCCCTCGGCACCGGCATTGACGCGCTCTGGCAGGGCCTCGTCGAGGGCCGGTCCGGTCTCCGAGCCATCGACAGGATCGACGCCTCCGGCTTCCGGAGCTCCCTCGGGGGCGAGGTCCCCGACTTCTCCGCCAAAGACTTCGTCCCCAAACACTACCGCAAGGCCGTCAAGGTCATGGCGCGCGACACCGAACTCGCCGTCGGTGCGGCCCTCGTCGCGGTTAAAGACGCAGGCCTGGCCACTCGCGCCACCATCGAACACGACCAGAACCCGACCTACCCGGCCTCGCGCGTCGGGTGCCAGATCGGCGCAGGGCTGATCGCCGCCGAGACCGACGAACTCGCCCCGGCCATCGCCACCGCCACCGACGACTCGGGCACCTTCAGAGAGAAACTCTGGGGCACCAACACCGACGCCGGCGGCAACGGCGGCATGAACAACCTCCAGCCCCTCTGGCTCCTCAAATACCTCCCCAACATGCTCGCCTGCCACGTCACCATCCTCCACGGGTGCGAGGGGCCGAGCAACACCATCACCTGCGCCGAAGCCAGCGGCCTGCTCAGCCTCGGCGAGAGCCTCCGCGTCATCCAGCGCGACGACGCCGACGCCTGCTTCTCCGGCGGTGCTGAGAGCAAACTCAACCTCATGGGCATGGCCCGGCTCGAACTCGCCGGCCGCCTCGCGCCCACAACGCCCGACGACGCGACCCACGCCGCGGACCTCGTCCGCCCCTTCGACCCCGACGCGACGGGCACCCTCGCCGCCGAAGGCGGGGGCGTGGTGATCCTCGAAGAAGCACGCCACGCCCAGGCACGCGGCGCGACGAGCTACGCCGAGGTCCTCGGGTTCGGCGCAGCCCAGGGGCCCCCGCCCTTCCCCGTGCTCGACCTCGCCGACGCCGACGACCTCCACACCGGCGAATCCCCGAGCGACGGGCTCCGCTGGGCGATCGAATCCGCTCTCGCCGACGCCGGCGTCAGCGCCGACGACATCGACGCCATCGTTCCCACGGGGTCGGGCATCCGCGACGCCGACGCGATCGAGGCCGACGCGCTGCGAGCCGTCTTCGGCGAGCGCCTCGCGTCCGTCCCGCTGGTGACCATCCGGCCGTCTCTCGGCGACTGCCAGGCCGGCAACGGCGCGCTGCAGATCGCTGTGGCCGCGCAGTGCCTGCGGACGCAGCAACTCCCCGCCCGGCTCCACGCCGGCACCCCGGCCGCGGGACTCGACGCCAGCGCCGCCGACGCGCGGCCCGCTCCGCTGCGACGTGTGCTCGTATGCTCCAGCTCGCTGGGCGGGCAGAGCGCGGCGGTTGTTCTCGGCCGCGCCGCACCCGAAGGCACACAACACGCGAATCAAGGATGAGTGTCCGCATCCCGCCCCACGTGAGGGCTGGCCAGGGCTACCACGATCTTCAAAGGAGTTTCAACCATGCACGACGAACGAAGCGGACAGGGCAGGTACGGCAACAGAGGCGGTGGCGGTGGCTACCGCCGGGACGACCGACGCAATGACAGCCGCGGCGACAACCGCGGTGACAACCGCGGCACGCCGCTCTCGGAACTCGACCCCGTCCTCACCGACATGAGCCGCCGCGTCATCGGCTGCGCGATCGAGGTCCACAAGGCCCTCGGCCCCGGCTACTCCCTCGACATCTACACCAAGGCGCTCCACCAGGAACTCACCGAGCAGGGCATCGGCTACAAGGCCGACCACAAGCTGAGCGTCACCTACAAGGACAAGGAAGTCGGCACCATCAACGCCGGTCTCTTCGTCGGCGACCGCTTCATCGTCGAGCTGCTCGCCCGCGTCGGCGAGGTCGGCTCGACCGAACGCAGCGCCCTCCGCGCCGAACTCCGTGCCGCGGACCTCGAGCTCGGCCTGGTGATCAACTTCGGCGAGCGCCGCCTCAAGGACGGCCTCGTCCGCGTGCTCAACCCCGACAAGCTCAACGCCCTCCGCGAAGAACGCGCCGAGGACGAAGACGATGACGACGAGTACGAGGACGACGACGACGACGACGAGGAGTACGAAGACGAAGACGAGGATGAGGACGAGGACAGCGAGAGCTGAACCCGGCCTCACCCGCTGACCCACACGACCAATACGCGCGACCGGCGGGCCCCCGCCGGTCGCGTTTGCGTTTTCGCCGAGGCAGCCCCCAGCCGGGACACCCGCCCGGTTGATACGCTACGGCTCTCACACCATGCGCATCCTCCACATCTCAACCCGGCTCATCCTCGGCGGCAGCCAGGAGAACACCGTCCTCAGCTGCGAAGGACAGGCAAGGCTCGGGCACGAGGTGCACCTGGCCTTCGGCCCCATCTTCGGCCCCGAGGGCTCATTGCTCGCCCGCGTCGAGGCGTTCAACGAGCGCTGCGCCGCCGGCACCGAACGCACCGACACGGACGCGCCATGCCAGCCCATCGGCATCCACACCGTCCCCCACCTCGTCCGCGAACTCTCGCTGACCAAAGACCGTCGCTGCCTCCGCGAGCTGCGCGCGCTCATCGAAGCCATCGAGCCCGACATCGTGCACACGCACTCGAGCAAGGCCGGCGTCCTCGGCCGCGCCGCCGCGTGGCGCGTCCTGCAGTCAAACGCTCGCCAACACAGAGCCCCTCGCGCAAGCGAGGGGACACGCGCGAGCGAGGGCGCACGCCCCGCCGTCATCCACACCATCCACGGCCCGCCCTTCATGCCGATCGAGGGCAACGCCCTGCAGCGCACCAAGATCCGCTGCAAGAACCACATCTACACCCTCGCCGAGCGATTCGCCGCCAAACGCTGCCACACCATCACCTCCGTCGCCGACGCGATGACCGAGCAGTTCCTCGCCCGCAACATCGGCACGCCCTCCCAGTACATCACCGTCCGCAGCGGGATGGAGGCCGACCCCTTCCTCGAGCCCCGCCCCGGCGAAGACCGCGCCTCCGTCCGACGCGAGCTCGGACTCGACAAGGCCGACTTCGTCATCGGCACCGTCGCACGCCTCGCCGAGCACAAGGGCCACGACGACATCCTCGACGCCCTCGGCGACGACCTGCGCGCGCACCCCGACTGGAAGCTCCTCTGGGTCGGCGACGGCTGGTGGGGCGACCGCCTCCGCGCGCGCGTCGCCGACATGGGCCTGGCCGACCAGCTCATCACCACCGGCCTCGTGCCCAACGACCGCGTCCCCGCGATGATCCGCGCGATGGACATCCTCGTCCACGCCAGCTACCGCGAGGGCCTGCCCCGCACCGTGCCGCAGGCGCTGCTCACCGGCGTCACCCCCGTCGCCTACGACGTGGACGGCACCCGCGAGATCTGTCGCTCGGGCGAGACCGGCATCCTCGTGCCTCTTGCCGACCGTGCTGCGCTGCGCGACGCGGTGGTTGCGTTGTTCGAGGACCCCGTCGAGCGTCGGCACCTGGCCGCCACCGGCCGCGCCGAGTGCGCGCGAGAGTTCACCGCCGAGCGCATGGTCGAAGAACTCGAGACCATCTACGCCCGGGCGATCGAGGCCGCGTGCGCACAGAGCCGCCCCGGGGCCTGACCATCGGGCCAGATCCCGGGGCGGATGTCCTGAAGCGTTCCGTTGCGAGCCGGGTCAGTCGTCGCTGTCCAGACCGCGTCCGAAGGTGTCGCCGGGCTGGTTGAAGTCGGGGATGCCCGCGACGTTCTGGTGCCACTGCTGCGACCCGACCGCGCCGAACCCGTCGAGCCCCGCGCCGCTCCCCGGGTTGCCGTAGATCGTGTTGACCAGCCCGCAATCGGCGTTGAGCCCGAGGTCCTCCCACGGGGCACCCACCGCAAGGTCGGCGCACCCGTTGGCGTCGAAGTCGCCGACCGAGAGCGACCAGCCGAACCGGTCGGAGGCCTCGTTGAAGTTGGGCACGCCCGGACGGTTCTGGTGCCAGGCCTGCGCCGTCACCGGTCCGAACGCCTCGAGCCCCAGCCCCGGCCCCGCGCCGTAGATCACGTTGACATACCCCGCGTCGGTGTTCGAGCCCACGTCCTCCAGCGGCACGCCGATCGCCAGATCGTCGATCCGGTCACCGTTGAAATCGCCGGCCGCGAGCGAGTAGCCGAACCAGTCGTGCGCGTTGTTCACCTCGGGGATGCCGATGATGTTCTGGTGCCACTGTTCCGCGGCGACCGGGCCGAAGGCGTCGAGCCCGGTGCCCGGGCCCGCGCTGTAGAGCACGATCACCAGCCCGCAATCGGTATTGCTGCCGAGGTTCTCCAGCGGCACGCCGATCGCCAGGTCCGCCGGGCCGTCGCCGTCGAAGTTGCCGATCGCCAGCGACCATCCGAAATGATCGGTCGCCTGCGTCCCGTTGGGCACACCCGGGCTGTTCTGCGTCCACGACTGCGGCGGTGTGAACGCCGTCGGGTCGAGCCCGAAGCCGGGCGTCGAGTAGACCACGTTCACCATCCCGCAATCGCCGTCGCCCGCAAAGTCTTCCGACGGAACACCGATCGCCAGATCGTCACCCGGCACGCCGTCGAGGTCGCCGGCTGCGAGCGCCATGCCAAACTCGTCGGTCGCCTCGTCCGGGTCGCCCAGCATGCTCTGCAGCAGGATTGGCACCGGCGCGCCGACCGGCGCCAGCCCGAACGGGCCGCCCATGCACTGGTGGACGATCCCCTGATCGGCCCACACGAAGTCTTCACCCGGCACACCGATCGCCAGATCGGTAAAGCCGTCGGCGTCGAAGTCGCCGGCTGCGAGAGCCCAACCGAGCTTGTCCCCGGACTCGTCCAGATCGGGCAAGCCTCCGGGGCCCTGCGACAGGTACGGCGGATAGAGCGGCATCAGCCCGCCGGGCGAGCCGTAGTAGACCAGCACCAGCCCCGCATCGACCGAGCCGGAGGGCAGGTCTTCGCCGGGAGCGCTCACCGCCAGATCGTCAAAGCCGTCGCCGTTGAAGTCGCCCCACGCCAGCGCACTGCCGAAGGCATCGCCCGGCTCGGGGGTCTCGAACCCGAACGACGCCTGCGTGATCTGCACCGCAGGCAGCGGCACAAACGCGCTCAGCCCGACGCCGGGCCCGGACCCGTAGATGATCGTCACGGCCCCTGCCCCGGCTACGAGGCCGACGATCTCGCCGGGAGCGCCGATCGCCAGATCGGCAAAGCCGTCGCCGTTGAAGTCCTGTGCGTGACCGGGTGTGGCCACCAGACCGACCGCCGCCGCCACCAGGCCGATCGTGCCGCGTGTGCTGAGATTCATGTTCGTGCTCCGGAAAGAGGGTTGTGTGTGCCGTCCCACGGCGTAAGCGCCGTCGCAGCAGCGGGCTCACGCGCGGGTGCCGGCGTGTGCCCGGCCCTCGACTACACTGCGCCGATGCACCCCCCTCTTGCCCTCTGCCTCGCGGGCGTCGGCCTGCTCGCTCACGCGGCGTGTGCCCAGCGCCTCAATCTCGGCCCCTCGTCCGACACGCCCAAGCCCGGCGACGGCGTCGCGGCACTGGCGCTGGCCGACGCCCTCGACGCCGAGGCCAAGGCCCTCCGCGCTCCGGCCGAGGCCTCCTACGCCGCCCTCCGCCGCATGGCCGCCCGGTTGCTGCGCGACGGTGAGAACGCCGGCGACGCCGGGAGCGAGGCGGTGCTCGCGGGCCTCACGCTGGCCGGCAAGCGCACCGAGCTCGACACGCTGCTGGCAGCACAGGACGGCGCCACGCGTCGATACATCGCCGATGTCATCGCCGCGACCGACGCCTCGCTCCTGCCGCGTGAGGTCGACCTGTTGCTGCGTGACGCCCTCGCACCGCTGGTCCCCGACGCCGACCCTTCGTGCGGCTGGTGGACGGAGGAAGACCCCGCGCCCGGTGCGTCGCCGGACGCCCTGCGCGCGCTGAACGACCATCGCTTCCTCTCCGACAACGCCGACACGGCTCTCGCGCAGCTCATCGAGCTCTGCAGCATCGGCCAGAGCGAAGCGGCCTACAGGCGCAGCACCGCCGAGTGGGCTGCGCTCGTCGCCGGTGCTGCGCGCGCGCTCGACGAGCCGCCGGCGTGGATCGACATGCCCGCCCGCGACCGCCTCCGCGCCGATGTTTCGGACCACATCGAGCTGATCTTCGACGCACCGGACATCGCTCGAGCCGGGCTCGCCCGGACCGACGCGATCGTGGACATCATCGCCGCCACCGACGCGCTCGACAGCAAGCACCAGACCCGCGAGCTGCGCGACGCGGTCAACCGTCTCGCAGCCGCACCCGAAGGCGACCCCAAGCGCGAGCCCGACGCCGTACGCGCGATCGCCGAGACCTTTGCGCGCGCACTCTCGCTGCTCGACGCTGCGTCCAACGTCCCGCCGCCCAACGAGCTGGTGAGGCAGGTCCGCCCGATGCTCGAGCCGCTGACCGCAGCCCACCGGCGCAGCGCCGACAACATCGCCCGCCTGCTGCCCGACATGCTCGGCGCGCCCGACCCGATGACCGAGCCCGGTCTGCTGGCGGCGATGAACGCTTCGGAAGCGACCGCCGCCGACCTCGACCTGCCCCGCGCCCTGACCACGTTGCTCACCACATGGACCGGCGACCCCACGCGCCCGCCACCGCCCAGCACCCGCGAGCCTGTGCCGACGCAGGCCCTCGGCGCCCTGGCCAATCACGTGCAGCAGCTGGCCATCGCGACCGGCAAGCCCGCGAGCGCAGACGCGGCGCTGGCCCAGCTGCGCGATCTGGCCGACCTGGCGACGTTTGCCTTTGACATGCCCGGCGAGCGCGAGCTCCGCCGCGGCGGCGAGTCGCCCGAGTGGCGGGCCGTCACCGGCAACCAGCGCGGACGCATCGAGTTCCTGCTCGATCAGGCCCGCACCGACTGGGTGCGCACAGTCGCCAGCGACGAGGCGCCCGCCCAGACCGCACGGCTGCGCGCGGTCGCAGCCACCGTCGAACTGCTCCGCGACGGGGCCGACGTCGAAGCGATGCGCCGCGCCTTCGGCCGCGACCGCGATCCGGCGATCAACGCGTGGCCCGGGGTCGAGCTGACCGGCACAGGACTGGACGCGCTCGCAGCAAACCTCACGGCCGATCTCGCGGCCCTCGCGACACTAACCGCCCGCGACAACGACCCCGACGCCGTGCTCGCCCAAGCGGGTGTCATGCGTGAATCCCACGCCGCGGCACTGGTGATCGCCCGTCTCGACCGCCTCGCCCGCGCGCGCGGCTCGGCACCCTGCACGCCGGCTGCGGAACTGGCGCTGGGGCCGCCGGCGGATGACGCGGCGTGGATGCTCCCCCACCGCCACGCGTTGGCGACACTCTGCCGCGACGCGTTCGAGGCGGCGACGGCAACGGGCGAGAGGCGCACACTCTACCGCACCCACGCCAACCGCACAGCGTCGGACGTGCTCGTTCATCTTCGATAACAGAGCCGCGGGCGTAAGCACGCGGAAGGGGTCGCACAGTTTGCCGGGGAGTGGGTTCTGCTCCGCAGCCGTCGCTCGGCCTGCATCGAGCGCCGGGAGCGCTGCGCTCCTTCCGCGTGCTCACGCCCGCGGCTCTGTTTTGCTTTAGAGCAGTTCGCTGCGAGCGCCGAAGTTGAGCCCCATCGACTCCTTGGCCATCGCCAGCGTCTCTTCGGCGACGATATTCGCCCGCTTAGTTCCGGCGCGGATGATGTCGATAACCGCGTCGTCGCCGTCGGGCTTCTCAAACTCTGCACGGCGCGCGCGCATCGGTTCGAGCAGCTCGTTGACCGCCTCGATCACCGGCGCCTTGACGTGCCCGTCGCCCAGGTTGTCGCCCTGGCGGTAGCGGTCTTTCAGCTCGGCGACGAGCGCCGTGTCTTTGATGAAGATGTCCGCGTAGTCGAACACCGGGTTGATGTCCGGGTCGCCCGGCTGGTCCGGGTCGCGGCTCTGGCCGGGATAGATCGCGTTGATCTTCTTCTTGACCTGCTTGGGCGTGTCGCTCAGGAAGATCGCGTTGTTCAGGCTCTTGCTCATCTTCTCTTTGCCGTCGGTGCCGACCAGCCGGCCGACGCGACCAACGAGCGCCTCGGGGATGGGGAACACCCCGCCGAGTGACTCGTGCTCGCTGTCGTCGGCCTGGGTGTCCACGTTGCAGTAGGTCTGGTTGAAGCGCCTGGCGATCTCGCGGCAGACCTCGATGTGCGCCACCTGGTCCACCCCCACCGGCACCAGATCGGGCCGGAACGCCAGGATGTCGGCGCACTGCCCCACGGCGTACATCGGGAAGCCGAACGAGTACTTGTCGCCCAGCCCCTTGCTCTCGATCTCGGTCTTGAGCGTCGGGTTCCGCATGATGCGGTTGAACGGCACGAGCATCGCAAAGAACCACGTCAGCTCGGCGATCGCCGGCACCTCGGTCTGCAGCACGATCGTGGACCGCTCCGGGTCGATCCCCACCGCCAGCCAGTCCTTGACGATCTCGATGGTGTCCTGCCGGATCTCCGAGGCCTTGTCCGCCCGGGTCGTGAAGGCGTGCATGTTGGCCAGCAGGAAATAGCAGTCGTACTCGTCCTGAAGCCGCACACGGTTCTCCAGCGAGCCCACGTAGTGCCCCAGGTGGAGCCGCCCCGTGGGGGTGTCGCCGGTCAGAATCCGCCGCTTCGATGTCTTGTCGGTCTTGGGGGTCGTCATAGGGGCCAAGTGTAGGAGGAACGCCCCTCCCGGCGGTTTGAGGGAGATTATGGAGTTTATTGATGTGGGATAAACTCGCTAATATCGCTATACTTGTGGTATGGATCCCGTAAGAAACCCGTACGCACCAGGTGCCGGCACCCCGCCTCCAGAGCTCGCCGGGCGGGACGAGCTCCGCGAGACCGTCCGCATCGCCATCGCCCGCTCGCGCCGGGGGCTCCACGCCAAGAGCGTGCTGATGGTGGGGCTCCGGGGCGTGGGCAAGACGGTGCTGCTCGACCGGATGCGCGACGACGCCGAGGCCGCGGAGGTCACGACCATGCGGATCGAGGCCCCCGAGTCGCGCTCGCTCCCGGCACTGCTGGCGCCGCAGCTGCGGATGGTGCTCATCCGTCTCTCGCGCAACGAGCGGGCCAAGGACCTGGCCCGCCGCGCCCTGCGGGGGTTGTCGGGGTTCGTCAAGGCCCTCAAGGTCAAGTACGACGACATCGAGGTGACGCTCGACGTGGACCCCGAGCCGGGGCTGGCCGACAACGGCGACCTGGAGCTGGACCTGCAGGTGCTGATGGAGGCCGTCGGGGCTGCGGCACAGTCGGCGGACACCGCGGTGGCCATGTTCATCGACGAGCTGCAGTACGTCGAGGAGGACGAGTTGGCGGCACTGATCACGGCGCTGCACCGGACGGCGCAGCGTCAGCTGCCGGTGGTGCTGGTCGGGGCGGGGCTGCCGCAGCTGCGCGGGCGGATGGGCGACGCGAAGTCGTACGCCGAGCGGTTGTTCGACTTCCCCGAGATCATGCCCCTGCCGCCGGAGGCTGCGACACAGGCGATCGCCAAACCCGCCAGCGCCGAGGGCGTCGAGTTTGCCCCCGAGGCCCTCGCCCGGATCGTGGAGGAAACAAAGGGCTATCCCTACTTCCTGCAGGAGTGGGGCAAGCACGTCTGGGACGTCGCCGAGCGGTCACCCATCACGCTGGAGGATGTCGAGATCGCCTCCGAGGCGGCCGTCGCGGCACTTGACGAGAGCTTCTTCCGCGTGCGCTTCGACCGCCTCACGCCGTCGGAGAAGACGTATCTGCGCGCCATGGCCCACCTAGGGCCCGGCCCCCACCGCTCCGGCGACATCGCCGATGTGCTCGAGCGCAAGGTGACCTCGCTGGGCCCCACCCGCAGCAACCTGATCGCCAAGGGCATGATCTGGAGCCCCAGCCACGGCGACACGGCCTTCACCGTGCCGCTGTTCGATCAGTTCATGCGCCGGATCATGCCGGGGGATGAGTGGAGGCAGTAACTCTTCCGCAGCGATCTGCGTGTGCGCGCACGGCGGACAGCACCGACCGCTAGGACGCGCCCCACAGCGCAAGCCCCACGTTCACCGCGTTGAAAGCTGCGTGCATCGCGATCGGCACGCTCAGTCGCTTGGTGCGCTCAAACGCGGCGCCGCAGCAGAGCCCGAGCACGCCCACCTGCACCGCGGCGTACCACGGGAGGGACTGGTCCGACGGGCCGAGGGCGTGCACCGTGCCGAAGACCGCGGCTGCGGTGATGATCGAGATCCACGCGTGGTTGGTCAGGCGCAGCAGCCCGCTCTGCAGGAAGCCCCGGTAGACGGTCTCCTCGACGATCGGCGCGCCGATCACCGCCGAGGCAACGAGCACCCACGTCCAGGGGCTGTCCTTGTTGTCCACCATCATCTTGAGCATGGGGTGGGCAAGGTGCTCGGTCTCGCCGCCCCGAAGCTCGCGGTGCACCAGCTGCGCCAGATCACCGGAGAGCAGCACGATCGGGAAGACCAGCAGCAGCAGGCCGATCCCGACCGCCAGGTCGACCCAGTGCAGCTTGAGGCCGGACTGCGGGGCCGCCTTGCTGGCCATGATCACCAGGCCGATGGCGACGGCGATCCCGGCGAGGTAGGCGATGCCCTGGACCTTGGCCATCGAGGCGAGGCTGTCGGTGCTCGAGCCGACGAGGAACTCCATCTGGCTGAGCGGGGCGGCGACGAGGCCCGGGGCGAGCATCGCGATACAGGCTGACAAAAGCCACACAGGCGCGGGCAGGGGTTTGACATTGCGGTGCCCGGCCCGCTGCATCGATCCGGGGCGGATGGCGTCGCCGGCCCAGAGCATGACGATGACCAGCACCGACCCGCTGATGAGCAGGGCGAGGCGCCACTCGGAGATCGTCTCCCCGACTTCGGACAATCGCATGGACTCGACGCCCCGCCCACCCGATGCCTGAGCAAGCGTCGTCGATCCCGTCTCGGAGGCCCCGGAGGCGACAGCCGCGATCCCGCAGAGAACAATGCCCCACGTGAGCAGCCAGCCGCCCAACCCCCGCCCCGATCCCGATCCGTCGCCCGAGCCCGGCAAGACCGAGCCGCGGACGCCCGCGGTGTTGCGTGAGATCATGGCGGTGAAGAGCCGCGAGGTGGCCGAGGCCAGGGCCCGGGTCCCGCTCAGCGAGCTGGAGGCCCTGGTCGCGCAGGAGGAACCCCCCCGGAACTTCTTCCGGGCGGTGACCCGCAAGAGCGATCGCCCGGCGGTGATCGCCGAGATCAAACGGCGCAGCCCGAGCGCAGGGCTCATACGGCCCGAATACGACGGGGATGGATTCCGGCCTGAAGACATCGCGAGAGCCTACTTTCGCAACGGCGCATCGGCGATTTCCTGCCTGACCGACGAAAACTTCTTCGGCGGCCACCTCTCCTTCATCCGGCGGGTCAAAGAGGCGGTTCCGCTCCCGGTCATCCGGAAGGACTTCCTGATCGATCCCTACCAGCTCTGGGAGAGCCGGGCCAACGGGGCCGACGCGGTGCTGCTGATCGCCGAGTGCCTGACCGAGAGCCAGATCGTGGACATGCTGATCCTGGCCCAGCAGCTCCAGTTGACGGTGCTGCTGGAGGTGCACTCGATGGAAAACCTGCTGCGGGTGAGGCCGCACATCGGTTTCCCGCACCCTGCCTACTGCCTGCTCGGTATCAACAACCGTGACCTGACGACGATGACGGTTGACCTTGGCCATACCCTTCGGCTCGTCGATATCGTGGACGACCGGAGCGTTCTGGTCAGCGAATCGGGGATCAAGACCCCCGACGACCTCAAACGCCTCAAGGACGAGGGCGTCCGGATAGTGCTCGTGGGGGAGCACCTCATGCGCCAGCCCTCGCCGGGCACAGCCCTGGCGGAACTTCTAGGCACCGAACCCGTCGATAGGTAACGCCGAAACACGCGTACCGGAGGATTCAGAGAAATGCGGCACACCACCACGATCATGCTCCTGCTCACCCTCGCCGGCTGCCCCGCAGCCATGGCCCAAGCCGAGAACCGCGCCCCGCAGGCCGCCCGCGATCGGGCCCAGCCCGAAACTGCGCGGGAACTCGACCACGACGACTCGGCGGTGGAGATCCTTCGGGCCGTCGCCGAGACGATTCGTCCGGGCTACGTCGCCGAGGTCAAGAGCTACGCCGAGGGCAGCCCGATGCTCGCGACGACCTTCCCCAAGAGCGAGGGTCGCTGGGCCCAGCACGCCGCCAACGACGACGCCACCGAGTGGGCCGTCCGCTACATCGGCCAGGGCTCTGTGATGACCCACCCGCAGCCCATCGACTTCGACGTGCTCTGGCAGCCCGACCGGGTCTCGTGGATCGATCACGAGAACAAGGTCTTCAACGTGCAGCGGCTGCAGGGCAAGAAGACCGGCGAGGCCTACCAGCTCGCCAGCAGCGCCTACGGCCAGGCGGCACCGCTGGCCAACGGCTTCGCCGAGACGCTCGAGAGCGCACCCTCCATCACCATGGCCACGCCGGTCGAGATCGAGGGCACGCTGTGCGATGTCGTCGCGATCAGTTCGCAGGCCGGGAGCGACCCGGTGCTCTGGTACTTCGGACGCGAGGACAGGCTGCCCCGCCGCTGCGAGATCGTGCTGCCGGACAACGAGTTGATCTCCGGCTCGATCCGCGTGGACTTTGCCGGCGGCGTGGCCGGCGAGGGCGTGGTGACCGCTGACGAGTTCACGCTTCACGCCCCCGACGGGTACGAACGCGACATCGCCCGGATCTTCCTCGACCCGGACGAGGCCGCCCGGACCAACCGCCCGCTGCCCTCCCCCGTCAACGCCGGCGCACCCGACTGGGAAGTCGCCGACGCCGAGGGCAAGCTCGTAAATCCCGCATCGCTGCACGGCAAGGTGTCGCTGCTCTACTTCTGGGGCACCTGGTCGCCGGCGTGCGAGAAGGCCTCGCCGGAGCTCGCCAAGCTCGCGGCCGAATTCGCCGGGCAACCCGTCGAGTTCCTCGGCATGGCCTTCCGCGAGGGTGACCCCGCCGTCGTCGCCGACGCGGCGCGCGCACAGGGTCAGACCTGGCGCGTCTTCCCCGAGTCCGACAGCGCCGTCAAGGCCATGGGCATCAGCAACGCGCCGTCGTTCATAGTGCTGGGCAAGCAGGGCGAGTTGCTCTTCCGCGCCGGACGCCCGCGCGGGAGCGGCTACGCCGAACTGATCGAACAGCTCCGCAGCGTGATCAGCCGCGCCGTCGCCGAGGAGGCCCCGAGCGACCGCTCCGGCAACGCGGCGCAGTCCGGCGGCCCGGGCACCCGCGTGACCCCGGCGGGCGCGAAGCAGACCCGCAAGCCGGTGATCATCAAGAAGGACGAGTAGGCGGTCGAGACGCCCACGACGGCGTACGACGAGACGTCCTGAATCTCCAAAACGAAAGCGGGCCGCACTAAACCGGTGCGGCCCGCTGTTCTTTGTCACGTGGGTGAGAGTCGGTTCAGTCGTCCGGGTTGGCCCCGGGAGCCAGCCGTCCGCCGCCGCTGCGTTCGTCGGCGGGGGGAGGAGGGGTGTCCTCGGCCGCCGACTTCGGCGCACTGCTGCCGCCGAAGAGATTCATGGCGAGGATGATGATCGCCACCAACCCGAGGACGGACGCGATACCGATCTTGATAGCCTTGTCGCGCTCCATGCGTGTAGATCCTTGGGGTCAGGGGGTGTCGTCACCCGGGAACTTGAAGTGCAGCTGGTAGTCCTTGGTGTTGGCCTCGAACAGCTCGAGCTGGAGATACTCAACGTGGCCGTCAAAGAAGGCCATGCACGACTTGTTCATCTCGCCGTACTCACCCATGATGCCGTTGGGCCAATCGCGCTCGGCACCGAGGTTGGTCGCGATGTCGGCGATCTGGTCGTGGATGAAGACGAACGTCGAGGTGCTGAAGTCGGCCGCGAGCTCCATGCGGCGCACGCCGGTGTCGAAGCCGCGGGAGAAGCCGTACTTCGGACGCAGCTCGTCGAACCAGCGGAGGTTGGTGTGGTAGCTGGTGCCGACATCGTCGTAGCTGCTGATGTCCTGGTTGGCGCGGGGCCACCTGGTCTGGTAGCTGATCTTGTCGCCGGGTGACTTGTAGGCCTCCAGCTCGACCTTGCCGCGGGTGGCCTCATCGACCTTACCGATCTTGTAGCTGGTGTCGGAGGTATCCCAGTCGTAGCTGCCTTCACGGGGGAGGGGCAGGGTGATCTCGGGATAGAGGTAGGCGTTGAGCGGGCGGCCCGCCGCGGAGATGTCGAACGTCCGGTTGCTGCCGGTGCCCCAGTTCTCCGAAGTGTCCTTGCCGCCGTAGGTCCAGGTGCAGATAGCCGTAACGCTGCCCTGTGCGGTGCGGTTGACCGGGGGATACGGGAGTCGGCCGTCGGCATCGGCCTTGTACATCTCGATGCCCTTCATGATCTGATTGAGGTTGTTCAGCGAGATCGCCTTCCACGCCGCGAGGCGTGCCTTGCCGAGCGCCGGCAACAGAATGCCGATGAGCAGCGCGATGATCGCGATAACCACGAGGAGTTCAATCAGCGTGAACCCGGACCGCGTACGTCGAATGTTCATGGTGCGTCTCCAATTTCCCAACCCCTGAATGGGGCTGCGCAGCAATGCGAGATGTCCTGACCTCAACTCGTCCCGCGACGGCCAGCCTCACACTCCGGAGGCAGATCGCCATGATACACGACCGACCGTGCCGACCCTCGCGGTTTCAGGGCGAACGCCCGAGTTCAATGTACGGGCGTGGTGATTCGGGGGTTTCATCCAGCTTCACACAACATAGTGTTCGTGTTGTGACTGGTTTTATCTAACATACTCCAAACTCAGCACCCGACGACCCAGTCGTTCAGGAAGGCCAGGAAGTCGCGGGTGTCCACGCCTCCGCTCCCGTCCCAATCGGCTGCTTCGTCCTCGGCCACCCAGAGATTCAGAAATCGGATCACATCCTGCGTATTCACGCTGCCGTCGCCGTTGATGTCCACGCGGCAGTCGTCGATGCCGAAGAAGACCACGCTGTCGCCGCCCAGCCCGGCGCCGGCTGCGAGAGTAAATCCGGCATCGGCCGCCAGATCGGACAGGAAGTGGTCGGCACACACCGTCTCGACGACGGCGTCGGTCGCCGCGTCGATGATCGCCAGCTCACCGGCCTGGGTCAGCTCGCCGTTGCTCGAGGCCGAAGCGGTGCCGATGGCCACCAGCACCCGCCCGCCCGCGGCATCAAACAGGATGCCCACCGGCGTCTCGGACACCGCGATCGTCGAAGCGACCGACATCGACCCCGTGTCGATCACGCTGATCGAGTCGTCGCTGGTGTTCATCACGTAAAGCTTTGACCCGTCGGCGTTGGGCACGGCGCGATAGGGGTAGGCCCCCACCCCGATCGTGCCGATCTCGGCCGAGCCGCCGCCGGCGTTGCTCACGACCGAGACCGTTTCGTCGGAGCGGTTGGTGATGTAGACCCGCGCGTCGTCGGGGCTGAAGACCGCGGCCGTGGGGAAGTCGCCGACGTTCACCGTCGCCACCACCGCCCACGCCTGCGTGTCGATCACCGTGATCGTGTCGTCGAAACTGTTGCAGGCGACCAGCGTCCGGCCGTCGTTGCTCAGGGCGATGCCGGAGAACTGGTTGCCGGTGTAGCCGGCGCCGCCCATCTCGCCGACCGGGAGCTTGGCCCCTTCCACGGTGAGCGTGTCGAGGTTGACGCGCCAGACGCCGTCGTTGGTGACCACGGCGATGTAGGCGTAGGTGCCGTCGGGCGAGAGCCGCATCTGGTCGCCGCGGGTCGAGATGGTGACCTCGTCGGCGACGAGCGTGCCCAGGTCGATGACCGAGACGAACGACGAGTCGCGGTTGGTGACGACGGCCTTGGTCCCGTCAGGGGTGATGCGGACCTGGCCGGGGCGGGCGCCGGTGTCGGCGTAGCCGAGCAGGCTGCCGCTGGAAGCGTCGAAGACGCCGATGTTGCGGCTGTATTGGTTGGCGGTCACGACCGTCTGGCCGTCGGGCGTGACGGCGACGGTGCGGGGCTTGTCACCCTCGGGCGCGGGGCCGGAGGGGCGGACCTCTTCGAGGAAGCCCGCGGCGCCGTCGGTGTTGACCACGACCATGTCCTCGCCGAAGGTGGTGGCGAACATGACGCCCCGGTCGTCGGCCGGCGAGACCGCGCCGACCGAGCAGGAGACGACGTTGTTGAGGTCTTTGACGAGCGTGCCAGTGGCGTAGGAGATGAGGCTGCCGCGGAAGCCGACGCACAGGGCGTGCAGCCCGTCGCCGGTGGTGAAGAGCTGGTTGACGCTGGCGGTGTTGAGGTTTGACCCGACCGCGCCGGTGCCCAGGTCGACCACGCGCACGGCGTTGGAGACCGAGACGACGGCCTTCGAGCCGTCGGGGTTGATCGACACCGGACCGGTGAGCCCCGCGCCGATCGCGATCGAATCGACGATCGACTCGGTGGCGATGTCGATCACGCCGAGCGTGTTGCTCGAGCCGTAGGCGTGGCTGACGATCGCGGTCGTGCCGTCGGGCGTGACCGCCACGTTCCGCGGAGAGTCGGCGGTGGCGACAAAGCTCACCGTGCCCGCAGCCACATCCACAAACCCGATCCGGTCGTTGAACATGTCCGGGAAGACCGCCGTGGTGTTGCCGGCCATCTCGATCGGGTTGGCGCAGGCGAAGACCGTCGCGAAGGTCTCGAAGTTGGCCGAGAGCACGATGCTGAAGTTGAGGCCGCCGATCCGGCGCAGCTCGGTCGCCGTCGCCAGATCGATCACCGCGACGTCGTCACCGACGAGGCTGCCGACCAGCGCGGTCGAGCTGTCGGGCGTGATCCGCGCGACGATCGGCCCCTCGCCCATCGGCAGCACCGCGACCTCGAGCCCCGCGTCCAGATCGACGATTGACGCGGTGTCCTCGAAGAGGTTGGGCGTCACGGCCCAGCGACCGTCCGGCGAGACCGCAAGGTCGCTCGGCGAGCCCGAAAGCGGGATCTCGCGGATGAGCGTCCGCGTGTCGGAGGCGTAGACGAGCAGGTTCTGCGACTGGCGGCTGGCGACGACGAACCACGTGCCGTCGGGCCCGAACGCCGCGCCGGTCGTCGCGTCGCCCTCGGGCGAGGTGCCGACGTCGGTCCACGGCGCACACCCGCGCAGGCCGCCGGGCACCGAGGCAAACTCGGCCCCGGAAAGCACCCGCGAGACTACCGGCACGTCGCCGTCCACCGAGTCGGGGATCGAGCGGAGATCGAAGAGGTCGGCCAGCGGGTGCGCCGCAGCCTGCGGCAACCCCGCCTGCTGCGCCACCGCACTGCCCGCCGCGGCCAACAGCACCGACATCCCGGCCACGACCGACAGACCGACAACTCTGGATGACTCCATGACGCACTCCTCTGTGTTACCCAAATTGACAGCACCTCTCCGCAGCGACGTCCCCCGTGCTGCGGCCTGTCATTGTGACGACTGGGTCGTGGCTCTGCAAGCCCAAACCAACCGGACGACACTGCGCGCTCAACGCAGCACATCGCGGCGCGGGCCGCTGGCATCGGTCAGCACCCGATCACCCACGCGTTGAGAAACGCCAGCACATCCTGCGTGTTGACCGTGCCGTCGCCGTTGAAATCGGCCGACCCGTCCTGCACGACCCAGGCGTTGAGGAAGACCAGGACGTCCTGGGTGTTGACGACGCCGTCACCGTTGGCGTCGGCGGGGCAGTCGTCGGCGAGTGCCGCGGCGGCGTCGATGATGCCGTAGCCGCGCACAAAGAGCGGGTCGGGCTCGCCGAAAGCAACCCAATCGCTGGCGGTATTGAACAGATGCGCGCGCATGGTTGCCGGAGTCCACATCGGCTTGGCCTGCACGAGACAGGCGACGGCCGAGGCGACCAGAGGTGTCGAGAGCGAGGTGCCGTTGGCGGTGGTGTAGCCGGTGTCATCGAAAGGCCAGATCGTCCAGGTGTCGGCCCCGAGCGCGAGCACCTCAGGCTTGACTCGTCCGTCTGCGGTCGGCCCGTCGGAGCTGAAGCCGACGACCGAGCCCTCGGTGGTGACCGCGCCGACGGTGATCACCTCGAACGCGTCGGCCGGCGCGCCGAGCTGGCTGGTCTGCGGGTCGCTGTCGTGCCCGCTGTTGCCGACGGCCGTGCAGCAGTGCAGCCCGTTGGCGGTCGCGATGT
>Ga0209692_10000298_pt1 | contig 142526 bp, 86 predicted proteins | sample tdDd472_FD_187129 | JGI IMG/M metagenome (GOLD analysis project Ga0209692, IMG submission 187129) | Marine sediment microbial communities from the Atlantic coast under amendment with organic carbon and nitrate - tdDd47.2 (SPAdes)... | ecosystem: Environmental > Aquatic > Marine > Coastal >... | reverse complement strand
GCTCCGCGAGCCCTCACGCCCGCGCCCACGCCCGCCGCTCCGCGAGCCCTCACGCCCGCGCCCACGCCCGCCGCTCCGCGAGCCCTCACGCCCGCCGCTCCGCACGCGCCCACGCCCGCCGCTCCGCAAGCCCTTCACGCCCGCCGCTCCGCGAGCCCTCACGCCCGCCGCTCCGCACGCGCTCACGCCCGCCTACGACCCGGCGGACACCCGCAGGTCGTCGCCGTCGAGCTCGCACCGCAGGCTCGTCGCGCCGAGCGTCGGCCGGCGGGCCAGCAGCGCGGCGATGGGGGTGACCACGCGCTCCTCGATGATGCGCTTGAGCGGGCGCGCGCCCATCTCGGGGTCGTGACCCCAGCTCGCGAGCGCGCGGCGCGCCTCGGGGCTGACCGTCAGGGTCAGGTCGCGCCGAACGAGCCCGGTCCGCTCGGCCACCGCCTCGAGCTCGAGGTCGACGATGCGCTCGAGCGCGCCGGCGTCGAGCGCGGAGAACGCCACCACCCGGTCGAGGCGGTTGACCAGCTCGGGCCGGAAGTGGCGGCGGACGGCGCCCGCGAAGTCCGGCGTCCCGGCCCCGGTGAAGCCCCCCAGCGGCTTGCCGCCCGCGCCGAGGTTCGAGGTGAGGATGATGACCGTCATCCGGAACGACACCTCGCGCCCGCCCGTGTCGACGAGCCGCCCCTCGCCCAGGACCGACAGCAGCGCGTCGAACACCTCGGGGTGGGCCTTCTCGATCTCGTCGAGCAGGACGACCGACAGCGGCGCCTCGCGGACCTTCGACGCGATCGACGTCACCCCCTGCTCGACCGCGAACAGGCGCCGCGCCGCGCCCGGCAGCATGTACTCGCTCATGTCGGCCCGGACCAGCCGCGCAGGGTCGCCGAAGAGCCACCGCGCCAGCTCCTTGGCGAGCTGCGTCTTGCCGACCCCGGTCGGCCCCGCGAAGAGCAGGGTCCCGAGCGGTCGGTTGGGGTCGCTCAGGCCGGCCTTGAAGCGCGCCACGACCTCGGCGACCGACTCGACCGCCGCCGGCTGACCGATGACCCGCCGCCCGAGCGTCTCGGCGATGACCCGGGCCGGCGCGGCCTCGTCCTCGGCGACCATCGCCGTCGGCAGCCCCGACCAGCGGGCGAACGCCCGGTCGAGGGTCCCGGCGTCGACGACGCGCGGTCCTCGACGATCCGCGCCGGAACCGGCGGTCCGATACCACTCGAGGAACTGGAAGGCCTTGCCGGGGAAGGCCTGCTCCGGGCGGTAACGCTCGAGGTGACGGAGCAGGCGCCGGGTCGCGCCGGGAGCCAGCGTCGTCTCGCGGTCCTGGCGCGCCTGGAAGGCGTCGACCAGCTCCACGAGCTGGCGCTCGGACGGCGCGTAGACCCAGCGCTCGTCGAAGCCCTCGACGAAGCGCGGCGCCCGCCGCTGCGCGACCCGGAGCTCGGCCGGGGTGGCCTCGGCGATGAGGCTCAGCTCGCCCGACAGGAAAGCCGACTCGAACATCTCGGCCAGCGACGTCCCGTCGGGCTGCGGCGCGATGAAGTCGCTGAGACGCCCGACGTAGAGCAGGTCGCCCTCGCCGCGGAGCGCCTCGACGATCTCCAGCGCGCGCTCCTGCCACTGCCCGAGGTAGACCATCCCGGCGATGAGGCGGTCGCGGCTGGTCGCCCACAGTCGCTTTCGCCGCTCGTACCGCCCGGCCTTGCGCTTCGCCAGCCCCCACGCCAACCGCCGCACCCACGCCGTCTTGCCGACCCCGGACGGGCCGACGAGCAGCGACGACGTCGGGGTCGGCGCGCTCGCCGCGGAGACGGTCAGGTCGAAGCGCCCCTCCGCTCCGACCACCGGCGCCAGGCGGCGCTTGCGGGCCAGGGCGACCCAGTCCTCGGCGACCGCGGTGAGCTCCGCGGGCGGCTCCTCCTCGGTCAGGCTGACGTCCACCGGTCCGGGGCGCGCGACCAGCCTCGGCGTCCAGGCCGAGACCCGCTCGCGTCCCTCGTGGCGGAAGTCGAAGGCGACCCGCGGCTGCTGCCCGAGGAGCGCGCCGCTCACGGCGTACGCGAGGACCCGCGGGGCGACCTCGAGGTCTTCGACCACGAGCCACCAGCCGAAGCGGGGCAGGTCGACGCGGAAGCCCCCCGCGCCGACCCGTGAGTAGGCGTACGTCAGGCGGAGCGGCAGCTCGCGGCGGCCGATCACGACCCGCCGGTCGACGGCGCGCTGGGCGTGGATCGGCACGTCGACCGTCCGGGTCCGCACCTCGACGTCCCAGAAGTAGCGGGCGATCGACTCACCCGTGGCCTCCCGCGCCTTCAGCTCGACGTCGAGCCGCGACAGCACCTCCTCGCTGGTCTCGCCGTAGGCCGAGGGCGGCTCGGGATCGAAGAGCCCCGCGCGCCGCGGCATCAGGATCCCGGTGCAGCGCCCGTCGGCGTGGTGGATGAAGTAGACGCGGCAGCTCGGCTTCACGCGGCGCTCCCCTCGTCGGCCCCGCGACCCGCGCGGAGCGCGACGCAGCGCGCGACGACCTCGTCGAAGTCGCGGACCGCCATGACGGTCACCAGGCCCAGCCGGTGATCGGTGACCTCGGCGGGGGCCGTGGTCTTGCGGTTCGCGCGCGGATCGAAGCTCACCTCGCGGACGAGCGGGGCCGCCGCGTCCTCCGGCGCCGCCGCCCCGCTGCGAGCCAGGTCCGAGGCGCGCCGGGTCAGGGCCTCGTCGGTGTCCTCCTCGGTCGCCGGGCGGACCGCGACCCGCACCAGCTCCACCGAGCCACCCCGGGACTCCCAGGCGTGATAGCCGGTCTCGCCGGACAGCAGGTCGAGAGCGTCGAGCCCGCCGATCTTCAGGACCACGGCTTCGGCGCCGTTGGCGGCGAGCTCGACTCGATCATGGCTCAGCGCCATCTGGCGGCTCGCGGACGCGAAGGCCTCGACCTCGTAGCGCTCGACCAGGTAGCCCTTCACCATCGCGCCCAGGAGCCCCGCTCCGGGCAGCGGTCGGCCGCCGACGGCGACGAGCTCCACCACGACCTCGTGGCGCTCGACCGCTTCCACGCGGCCGGCGGCGCGCTCGAGGAAGGCCACCTGGGCGAGGGCGTCGGCGAGGTCGTCGGCCTGGGTGGTCTTCGACTGGTAGAGCCGCGAGAGCCGCCGGCGCAGGCCCTCGAGCTGCCGCTCGACGGCGTCGGCGTAGTAGATGGCCTGGTCGTGGCGAGCGCGGGCCGCAGCACCGTCGGCGTCGCCGCGGGTGTCGAGGAGGTGCGCGATCCGCGTCGAGTAGGCGTCGCGCGCCTCCGGGGAGAGCAGGCGGTTCAAGCGCGTCAGCGCCGCGGGCACCCGGGCGGCGAGGTTCGCGACGTCGGCGTCTACCAGCGCTCCGAGGGCCTCGACCCCGGGCTCCGCCGCGGCCGGCGGGAGCGGGCGCGCGTCGAGGGCGAGGCCGCCCGGGGCGACGTCGAGGCGCGCGAGATGGAACCCCACCGTCGTGAGCTCGGAGAGCCAGTCCGACAGCAGCCCGCCGACCTCGCGCTCGAGCCAGCGCCGCAGCGGCCGCGCGCCCATCGCCGGGTCGTAGCCCTCGGCCACGGCGCGGTCGAGCACCGCGTCGGTCGCCGTCACGTGGATCCGCCGCTCGACGAGGCCCGGGCTCTCGAGGAGCCGCGCGAGCTGCAGCTGCGCGATGTCGCGCGCGATCTCGCGCGTCAGCGGCTTGAACGCGACCACGCGATCGATGCGGTTGAAGAGCTCCGGCGGGAAGAACGCCTCGGCGGCGCGGACCACGGCGTGCTCGAGGGCGCGGGCGTCCGGGGGCGCGCCGAACCCCAGCGAGGTCGCGTCGGTCGCCCCGAGGTTCGACGTCATCACGATGACCGACCGCGTGAAGACCGCGACGCGGCCGCTGGCGTCGGTCAGGCGCCCCTCGTCGAGCACCTGCAGGAGCAGGTTCAGCGCCGCGGGGTGGACCTTCTCGATCTCGTCGAGCAGCACCACCTGGAAGGGGCGCTCGATGATCGGCTGGGTGAGGCGCCCCTCGGGCCGCCACGGCGAGCCGACCAGGCGCTCGACCGCGTCGGCGCCGGTGAGCTCGCTCATGTCGATCTGGAGCAGCGCGTCGTCGCTGTAGGCGTAGAGCGTCTCGGCGATGGCCTTGGCGAGCTCGGTCTTGCCGGTCCCGGTGGGCCCGCTCAAGAGCAGCACGCCGTAGGGGCGCCGCGGGTCGTCCAGCCGCGCGCGCACCCGGTCGATCACCTCGGCGGCCGCGCGGGTCGCCTGCTCCTGGCCGAGGACGCGCGCCGTGAGCGCGACCTCGCTGCCCCCGGTGTGGCCGAGCACCGCCTCGGGCGGCAGCCCATAGCGCTCGGCCGCGGAGTAGACGGTGTCCTCGGCGTAGATCGAGTCGGACCCGCCGTCCCGGGCGGCCGTCCGGAGGATGTCGAGGGCGGCGCCCGGGAGCGAGGCGCCCGGGATCACCGGGACCAGCTCGTCGAGGATGGCTGGGTAGACCGCGGGCGCGATCTCGCAGTCGTGCAGCTGCTCGAGGCGGCGCCCCTCGCGGATCAGCATCTCCAGGGTCGCGTCCCGCCCGGCCGGCGGGAGGTGGACCTCGACGAAGAGGCTCGCGAAGGAGGCGGCGTCGTCCTCGAGGCGGCGGAGCTCCTCCGGGGTGCAGGTCGCGACGATGGTGAGCTCGCCCCGCGCGACCGGCCCCCGGAACACGTCCGCCAGGCAGCGGTCGCTGTCGCGGGTGCGGCCGATACGGCCCCAGGCGGCGATGTCCTCGACGAGCAGGATCCCGCGATGAGCGGCGCAGTCGTCGAGGAGCTCGACGCAGCGCTGCTCCCAGTCGCCGACGTACATCATCCCGGCGATGATGCGCCGGCCGGCCACCGACCAGACGTGGTGGAGGCGGTCGAGGTTCTGGTGCAGGGCGAAGCCCTCGGCGGCGGCGAGATCGGCGACCCAGCGGTTCAGGAGCGTGCGCTTGCCCACCCCGGGCGCGCCCACGACCAGGACCGAGGTGCGCTCGCGCGGGCCAAGCAGGAGCTGGAGCCGCTCGCGCCACGGGGAGCGCGGCTCGCCCACCGGGAGCGACGCGTCGACGGCCCTGAGGGTGAGATCCGCGCCGACCTTCGGCAGCACCTTCGGCGCCGCGGGCCGAGGCTTCTTCTTCTTGTCGCCTCCGCGTCCGCCGCTGGTGTCGACCTCGAGGTCGGCCCAGACCCCGGCCCGCTGATCTGGCAGGTGGTCGAGGAGGCTCGGGACCGGGGCCGTCACCTCGACGACCCGGAGGCGCGCGCCCTTGGCGCCGGCGAGGTCCTCGAGATCGTCGAGGTCGAGGTCCGCCCAGGCGCGCGAGAAGAAGGACGTCGCCTGGCTCTCGAGGGCGTCCTCGGCGTGGACCGGCAGCCAGTCTCCGGGGCGCTCGGGGTGGTAGGCGATGAGCAGCGCGTCGTCTCCGCCCAGGGCGCGGGGCTCGACGACCAGCGGGAAGCGCCCGACGAACCGCCGGCGTCCCCCGAGCCCGCGCAGCTCGAGGGCGAGGCGCAGGGTCTCGAGGCGGATCCCGCGGGACCGACCGACCCGCGCGAGCGCGGCGGGATCGGCGTCGGCGAGGCGCGCCTTGAGGAGCTCGGTCAGGCGGCGCCGCGCGGCCGGGACCGTCGCGCTCGTGACCGACAGCTCCCCGCCGCCGAGGCCGAGGGTCGACCAACGGAGGCTCTTGCTCGGGAGCCGGCGCTGGAAGACGGTGAGGCGGAAGCGCTTCACGCGAAGCCCTCCTCGTCCTCGTCGCTCGGCGGGGTCCAGGTGCCGGTGATGGCGAACCCGTCGAGGGCGTCCTCTCGAGCGAGGGCGACCAGCGGATGGACGGCGACCGCCTCGACCTCGGGCCAGTAGCGCCCATACGGCAGGCTCGTCGTCTCCATCCAGCGCTGCTCGGGCGAGTCGCGGCGGCTCAGCATGCCGGTCTCGAGGTTGTGGGAGCGCATCACCGGCAGCTTGGCGAGCGCCGCGCGGGTGTGGGGTGGCGGCGGCTCGAAGGCCATCGAGGTCCAGGCGGCCGCGGGCACCTCGGTCGTGGGGTGGAGGGTCGTCAGCAGCACGTCGCCGACGTCGCGCTGGCGGTTGGAGAGCCACCGGTGGTGGCCCGACTCGAGGTGGAGCAGGAGCCCCGCCTTCGGGCCATGGACGCGCAGGATCAGGCTCGCGTGGTCCGGGCGCTGCCCCGCGAGCCAGTCGAGGATGTCCTCGGGGGACTGCGCGGGGTGCCACGGTCGGTCGGGCGGCCACACCTCGCCGTCGGCGTCGACCGCCTTCGCCCGCGTCCCGTGGCGGTGGAGCGCGACGGACCAGCCGCGCCCGTCGGCCCCCGCGAGGAGCTCGGGCAGCCAGCGGTCCAGCGCGCGCGGCGTGAGCTCCACGATCATCACGGTGGCGGCGTCGTGAGCGTCGAGCCCGTTCGCCAGCAGGGCGAAGATCCCCGACGCCACCTGCCGATAGAGGCGCTCGGCGGTGGGCCGCTCAGCCTCCAGCTCGCGCGGGGTCGCGACGCCGGTGAGGCCCAGATCCTCGAGCAGGACCAGCTCGCTCCACGGCGACATCACGCTGCGGACGTCGTGCTCCAGCCGCGCGTGCTCACGGACCAGCCTCGGGACGTTGCTCGCGGAGCCGCTCGACAGCTGACTCTCGAGCCAGGTGAGGCGCTCGCGCTGCTCGGTGACCGCCTCGAGCCCCACGAGCTCTCCGGCCTCTCGGCGGATCCGCTGGACGTCCTCGAGCGGCCCGCTCGAGTCGGCGCTGACGGCGCCGAGGGCGCTGGTGATCGTCAGCACGCCGCGGTCGTCCACGCCGACGTCGATCCCCATCACGCGCTGCCCGGCGGGGCGCGTGAAGAGGAGCTCGGCCGCCAGGGGCGCGACGAGGGCTCGCTCGAGGTGGCGGCGGAGGGCGCGGGCTCCATAACGCGGCGCGTAGCCACCGGCGGCCAGGGCGGCGACGGCCGCGTCGTCGACCCGCAGGGCGACTCGCGGGCCGCGGCGGCCGTCGTCCCGCAGCGCGCGGCGGGCGGCGATCTGATCGATGGCCAGCCGGGTGATGGCGGCCACCTCGTCCTGGCTGAGCGGGGCGAAGGGCAGCACCCGGTCGATGCGGTTGACCAGCTCCGGCCTGAAGGCCTGGGAGACGGCGCGGACGTAGTGCGCGTCGAGGTCCTCGGCCACCGGCGCGATGCCGATGGGCCGCTTGAGCGACCCGGCGCCGAGGTTGCTGGTCATGATGATGATGGCGTTCTCGAAGGACGCCGTCCGGCCGGCGGCGTCGGTCAGGCGCCCCTCGCCGAGGACCTGCAGCAGCAGGTCGAAGACGCTGTCGTGGGCCTTCTCGATCTCGTCGAGGAGCAGGACGCTGAAGGGCGTCGTCCGGACCCGCCGGGTGAGCGCGCCCTCCCTGCCGTCGGCGCCGCGGATCAGGCGCTCGGCGGCCCAGGCGTCCATGTACTCGCTCATGTCGAAGCGGGTCAGGCGCTCCGGCGAGCCGAAGAGGTAGGTCGCCAGGGCCCGGGCCAGCTCGGTCTTGCCGACCCCGGTCGGCCCCGCGAAGAGCAGGGTCGCGAGCGGCTTACCCCGCGGCTGGAGCCCCGACTTGATGACGGCGACGAGGTCGACGAGCCGGTCGATGGCGGCGCGCTGCCCGACGATGCGGGCGTGGAAGAAGGCCGCCACGGCCTCGAGGTCGAGCGGGCGGTGGGTGTCGAGCAGCACCTCGGGGATGCCCGTCTGGAGCGAGAAGCCTGCCCGCACGCGGCCGGGGCCGAGGCGGACCGGGCGGCCCTCGGCGTCGCGATCCTCGGCGTGCAGGACGGACAGCTCGTGGGCGAGGCGGACGGCCTTGCCGGGGAAGGCGCGGTACGGGAGGTAGCGCTCGCAGAGGTCGACGACCGACGGGACGGCGTCATCGGCGAGGCGCACGCGGTCGGGGCTCGAAGCCGCGGCGTGGGCGATGGCGGCGCGCAGCACGTCGGTGGTCCGGGTCGCGTCGAGGGGCGGCACGCGCACCCGGTGCAGGCCCTCGAAGAAGCCGGGGTGGCGCCGCTCGTGGAGGGCGACGGATTCGGGGCGGAGCTCGCCCACGAGGCGCACCGAGCGGTCGTCGAGCCACGGTCGCAGCGCGCTGGCGAGGTCCTCGCGGTCGCCGCCCGAGCCGAAGAGGTCGCCGAGGTTCTCGAACCAGAGGACCGCGTCGAGCTCGGCCGCGGCGTCCATCACCCGGCGCACGCGCTCCTGCCACTGGCCGAGGCCGCTCATCCCGGCGATGAGCTGCGCGCCCGAGGTCGCGTAGACGAGCGGGGTCTCGCCGCGCTCGCGGGCGAGCCGGAGCCAGCCGACGACCAGGGCGCTCTTGCCGACGAGCTCTGGCCCGACCAGGAGGAGGGCGTTGCGCGTCTTGGCGCTCAGGAGCGCGTCGACCGTGGCGAGCTCGGCCTCGCGGCCGACGATGGGGGGGCCGGAGAGCGCGTCCTCGCGGAGGTGGAGCGCCTGGGCGACCGAGTCGAGGACCTCCCGGGCCTGCTTGCGCTTCGCGGCCGCGGTGATCCGGCGGCGGAGATCGACGGCGGTCGCGGGGTCGACGTGGCCGCGGGCGACCGGCACCGCGACCTCGACCAGGCGCGGGATCCCCGGCGGGAGGAGCTCGAGGAGGCGCTCGCCCTCGGGATCGAGGGCGCCCAGCATCCGCTGGATCTCGGCCGGCGCGGCGTCCTCGACCCGCTCGGGGTCGCGCACGACGAAGACGTGGTCGAGGCCCAGCACGGTCACCCAGCGGTCCTCGCCGATCGGGGTCACGACGCAGTCGAAGGGGAGGGGGCGGCGGAGCGCGCTCGCGTTTCCCCCGCGGTCGGGGCGGCTGACCTCCACGTCGACGCGGAGGACGGTCGTCCCCGGCGGGGTCGAGAAGGCCGCGAGGGTCTCGGGCGTCGCCTCGGCGAGGTACTCCGACAGGAAGAGCCCCTGGAGCGCCGCCGGGTCCTCGGTCGCGTCGCCGTGGTCGGCGAGGCGTCGATCGGCCAGGGGGAAGCTGAGCCACCCCGCTCCTCCGTGGAGGTCGTAGACGACGAGCTGCGTCCGTATCGTCAGGCTGGCGGTGATGGCGTCCTCGCGGTCGAGCCGCGAGCATAGGGCCGGTCACGCGATTGGTCGACCTCAGCCCGAGCCCACGCCGGCGTAGCGCTCGGAGCCGCGGACGCGGCGGCCGACGGACCAGCCGATGGCGTGGCCGACGAGGAACCCGGCGACGACGTCCGAGGTCCAGTGGAAGTCGCCGTCGACCATGGCGAGGGCGGTCAGCGCGACCACGGGGTAGCCGACCCAGGCGAGCCAGCGCCGGTCGGGGGCGAAGGCGACCAGGGCGGACACGAAGGCGGCGACGCTGGCGGTGTGCCCCGAGGGCCACATGAAGCGGGCGTCGCGGACCGCGTGGGTCCAGAAGGCGAAGCTGAAGTCGCCGGGATCGTGGGTCGTGCGCCACATCACGGCGAGGGGCTCGCCGTCGAAGAAGTGGTGCGGGGCGGCGCGGCCCGTGAGGACCTTGAGCGCGGTCACGACGAGGAAGCCGAGCGCGAGGGCCTGGAACGCGGCGACCCCGGCGCCGGCGAGCCGGGGGTGGCGGCGGCGGCCGAGGAAGTAGACGGCGAGGGCGACCAGGAGCGGCCAGAAGTTTCCGACCACGAGCACCGCCCAGCTGAGGGTCGAGCCGAGCGGGTCGTTGCGCTGCATCCAGGCCTGGGCCGGGCCGTCGACCCCGCCGAGGACGAGCCCGACCGTCGCCAGGACCGCGGCGGCGTACGTCGCCAGGGCCCACGGGGCGAGCGCGCCGCGGCCGTGGGCCCAGAAGCTCGCGAGGATCCCGGTCCCGGGGGCGCCGTCGTCTCGGCGCTCGGCCCACCAGATGACGCCGAGGTAGATCGCGACGACGCCGAGCAGGGCGAGCGTCCCTACCACCCGACACCTCGGCGTCGCACGCCGGCGCGCGCCGCCACGCGCCTACTTCTCGATGTGGTAGAGGCTGCCGCTCGACTCGATCGAGTAGAGCCCCGAGCGGGTCGCGAGGAGGTGGCGGGTCTTGGCGAAGTCCGCCTTGCCGAGGCCCGCCCAGGTCCCGAGCCGCACGTCGGTGCGGTAGAGCTTGCCGCTGCTCTCGACGGTGTAGAGGCTGTCGCCGAGGCCGACGGCGGCGATGGTGCCCAGCCAGGCGCCCTGCTTGCCCACGCGCTTCCAGACCCCGCTGGCGGGGTCGACGGCGTAGAGGCTGCCGCTCGACTCGATGGTGTAGAGGCCGCTGCCGACGGTGACCAGGTGGCGGGTCTTGGCGAAGTCCGCCTCGCCGACCTTGGTCCAGGTGCCGGTCGTCACGTCGGTCCGGTAGAGGCTGCCGCTCGACTCGATGGTGTAGAGGCTGCCGCCGAGGCCGACGGCGGCGATGGTGTCCTTCCAGGAGCCGGCATCGCCGACGCGGGTCCACGCCCCGGAGCTCGGGTCGACGCGGTAGAGGCTGCCGCTCGACTCGATGGTGTAGAGGGCGTCGCCGACCGAGACGAGGAAGCGGGTCTTGCCGAACTCGGCCTTCCCGATCCCCTGCCAGCTCCCCGAACCGAGATCCGTCCGGTACAGCTTGCCGCTGCTCTCGACCGTATAGAGGGCCCCGCCGTGGGTGGTCGCGGCGATGGTGTCCTTCCACGCGCCGGCCTCGCCGACGCGGCTCCAGCTGCCCGGCGTGCCGCGCGCGAAGGCGGGCGCCGTGAAGGCGAGGACGGACAGGGCGGTGATGACGCTGACGACGGCGCGACGCGGGTCCATGGAGCCTCCTGTTGGCGGAGACACCTCACTACCAGAACCGACCACGGCGGGCGAGCATCGGCGGGACCTCCCCGTGACGAGGAGGTCCCGCCGTGTCCTGTCTTCTCAGTGCTTCGGGTGCGCCGGGTGGGCCGGATGGCGGGGCTTGGCCTGGTGATCCGGCCGTGTCTTGAATGGGCGGCAGACCTCCTTGGCGCAGGTGCTCGCGCACGGCGGGTGGCCCGCGCAGAGCCGCTGACAGCAGCTCACGCAGCGCCCGAAGTTGCGTGTGACCGTCGCCTTGCCGGGCCGGGGCCCGCACTCCGCGAAGTCGAAGGCCGGCCTCTCGCCGCCGTCCTCGTCGTCGACCTCGCAGACCTCGTCGTCCTCCTCGCAGACCTCGTCATCGTCGTCGGGCTCGCCGGCGTCGTCGTCGTCGGGTTCGCCGGCGTCGTCGTCGTCGGGCTCGGTCCAGTCGTCGTCGTCGCCGGGCTCGGTCCAGTCGTCGTCGTCGTCGGGCTCGGTCCAGTCGTCGTCGTCGCCGGGCTCGGTCCAGTCGTCGTCGTCGTCGGGCTCGGTCCAGTCGTCGTCGCCGTCTTCGGCCTCGTCGTCGTCTCCCTTCACGCCCTCGTCCTCACCCGCCGACCCGCCGTCGCCCTCCCCGGCGCCGGGGTCATCGGTCGCGCCCGGGTCCTCGGAACCGCCGTCGCCGGAGCCCGTGCCCGGATCCTCGGCCCCACCGCCGTCGGCGCCCGTACCCGGGTCCTCGGACCCGCCGCCCGCGCTCGCGCCCGGGTCTTCGGACCCGCCGCCGGCCGTCCCGTCGTCGGTGTCCTGCCCGCCGGCGGGATCGGTCGCTGCGCCGGGTTCCTCGGCGGCGTCGCCGGTCCAGGCGTCTCCCCCCGTCGCGTCCGTCGGCTGCTCGACCGAGATGGCCGCGGTCACCTGCCCCGGCGCTCCGTCGTCGCCGAGCTGGTCCGCGCAGCCCATCGCCCCAAACCCAAAGAATACGGCCAGCGCCGCGCGCCAGATCCCCCTCATGAGCCCCTCCCCGAAATGCCTGGTCAATCCCGTCGAGCGCCCGCCCACGCGGTCGCGCTCGCCGTTCGAGAATCCCGCCGCGGTCTCCGCCGCGGTCGGTCCGAAGCACCCCGTCGCTTCGGTCTGGAGATCTTCTCTTCGGCGGAAATCGCGGCCTCCTTTAGCGCGAAGTGTATTCTCATGGGGCTCCGGAGCGCCGGCACCGTGCGCCAGGGCACGCTCGGCGGGTCTGTCGCGCAGCGCTGCATGGAAAGATGACGCGCACCTCGCCGGGTACGGCGGCGCGTGTTCGGGAGCGGGCGTCGTGGCCGTCGCCTCCATCGCCCGCGGCAGGACGGGGACGAGAGGGGGGCCCGACAGCGGAATCGGTTGGGCTGCGGCGGCTCAGATCGCGGTGCGCCTCCGGGTTTCGCGAAGGGGGCAGGGACGAACCCCTCGCGAAGCCGACGCCGTCCAGCGCGGCGTCAGCGCTCCACGGGCCGCCGCGACACATCGACGCACCTGGAGCGGCGGCTCAAGTCGGCGTGGAATACGACCGTTTGATTCACCGCGACGTTCCTACCCCGCGGAGTTCGTCATGCGCATCGGATTGCGTCTCAAGATCCTCGTCCCGGTGCTGGGGCTGCTCGGTCTCACGATGGGGCTGCTCGCCCTGGACTTCGACCGCGAGGTCGAGGAGGGCGCCGCCGAGGCTCTCGACGCGCTCCTCGCCGACAAGCGCCTCGCCGTCAGCACCGCCATCGACCAGGCCGGCGCCCGGGCGCTCCGCGAGGCCGCGGTGTTCAGCCGGCTGCCGGAGGTCGTCGGGGCCTACGAGCTGGCGCTCCTCGGCGACATCGACGACCCGCGGGACCCCGTCGTCCACGACCAGCGCCTGCGCCTGCGGCAGCTCGGCGAGGGCTTCGTCGCCGGGCTCCACGCGGTCGCCCCCGAGGAGAGCTTCCAGCTCCACTTCCACCTCCCCAACGGCCGGAGCCTGCTCCGGGTGTGGCGGAAGACCCAGAGCCTCGACGGGCGCGACGAATCCGACGACATCTCCGGCTTCCGGCCGAGCGTCATGACCGTCAACCGCGCGCCCCACGCCGCGGTGCGCGGCATCGAGGTCGGGCGGGGCGGCTTCGCGATCCGCGGCGTCGCTCCCATCGCCACGCGAGCCGGGCGCCACCTCGGCTCGGTCGAGATGCTCGTCAGCTTCGGCACCGTCACGGCCAACCTCGACGCCAACGACAGCCAGGAGCTCGCCGTCTACATGCGCTCGGACCTCCTGGGCGTCGCCACGAAGCTCGCGAAGGCGCCGGACAAGCACCCGCCGCGCGGCGACTTCGTCCTGGTCAGCGCGACGGACCGCGAGCGCGTCGACGCCGTCATGAGCCCGGAGATCCTGAAGGCCGGGCTGGCGGGCCCGACCCCGCTCGCCCGGAGCGGTGACCTCGTCGGCCAGGCGTGGCCCATCGAGGACTTTCGCGGCCAGCCCGTCGGCGTGATGGCCTTCGTCGTCGACCGCTCCGCCGAGCGGGCGGCGATCGCATCGGCCCGGGCCCGCCGCTACGCGATCGGTGGCGGCGCCGCGGCGCTCCTCGTCCTGATGGTGCTCATCGTCCTCCACGGGGTGATCCGCCCGATCCACCGGCTGATGAAGGTCGCGCGCGAGGTCGCCCGGGACACCGACGGCGTCCGGCGCGAGGTCCCCGCCGATCTGCTCCGCCATCGGGACGAGGTGGGGCGCCTCTCGCGGGACTTCGCGCAGATGCTCGAGAGCCTCCAGTCCAGTCGAGCCCAGGCCGAATCGGAGCACGCCTACCTCACCCAGAGCGTCGAGGGCCTGCTCGCTGCCACCGAGGCTTTCGCGGGCGGCGACCTCACCGTCCGGCTCCCGCCCGACGGCGACGGCGGGCTGATCGACCAGCTCAAGAACGGCTTCAACCACGCCCTCGAGAACCTCGGGAGCCTGGTGCGCGAGCTGGCCGGGGACGCGACCTCGCTGGCCGCCGCCTCGGAGGAGCTGCAGAGCATCGCGACGGACCTGCACGCGCGGACCCGCGCGTCGGCCAAGGAGGTCGCCGAGGTCGGGAGCTTCGCGAACCGCATCAACCAGGGGATGCGCCACATGGAGGCGTCGACCTCGACGCTGAGCGCCGCCGCCCAGGAGATCGCCGCGAGCACGCACCACGCCGCCGCGGTCTCCGAGACGGCGACGCGCAGCGCCTCCGAGGCGACCGAGCGCGTCCTGAGCCTCCAGAAGGCCTCGAAGCTCATCGCCCACGTCGTCGAGACGATCAGCGACATCTCGCGCCAGACCCACCTGCTCGCGCTCAACGCCTCGGTGGAGGCCGCGCGCGCCGGGGACGCCGGCAAGGGCTTCGCCATCGTGGCCGGGGAGGTCGGGCAGCTCGCGGCGGGCACCTCGACCGCCGTCCAGGACATCGTCACCCAGATCGGCACGATTCAGGGGGTCATCGCCGAGACCGTCGACAACATCGCCGGCATCCAGGGGGTCATCGTCACGATGGACGACATCGAGACGAGCATCGCCCAGGCCGCGGCCCAGCAGGCGACGACGGCCCACGACATCGGGCGCAACGCCAGCGAGGTCGCCGACGGGAGCGACGAGATCGCCGGCCGCCTCGAGGAGGTCATGCGCGGGGTCGAGATGACCACGGCTCACGCTCAGACGACGGCCCAGGCCGCGGACAGCCTCGCCGAGATGGCGACGCGCATCCAGGGGCGGATGGCGATGTTCCACCTGCCGGCCAAGGGCGGGTCGCGGAGCGCCCCATCCCGCCCCGCGACCCGGCGGCGTGACCGCCCCGGGCACAGCGCGCGGGCTCCGGGGCCCATGTGACGTTCAGAAGGACGCGCCGACCCCAGCGAGGAGCTCGAAGCGGACGTAGGACGGCGGCGTCCGCCCGGTGAAGGCGTTGGCGCTCGGCGAGACGAAGTGGGCCCCCAGGCGGAGGTCGGCGAACCAGCGGGTGGCGGCGTCGCGGTCGAGCACCAGGCCGGCCCCGACGTGCGCTCCGACGCCCATCGCCAGCTCCGAGGTCTCGGGGGCGCTGTCCATACGGAGCCCCACGCCGGCGCCGACGTAGGGGGCCATCGCGGCCTCGCTCAGGTAGAGGTTGCCCGTGCCGGACAGCGTCAGCGCGCCGTAGCGATCGTCGTCGGGGTTGAACATCAGGCCGAGGGCGATGTCGCCGAACCAGCCGTCGTCGTAGAAGCGCAGGTCGAGCTCCGCGGCGACCATCGGCAGGACCCCTTCGCCGTCGACGCCCTCCGAGCGGACCACGCCCCCGAGCCCGACCCGCGCGCCGATCCCGAACCGGTCGCGCGAGCTGGTGGTGACGGTCGGCTCACCGGGCTGGGCCGGGGCGGCGAGCGTGGACGAGGGCAGGGCGGCGATGGTCAGGCAGACAGCGATCAGGGCGGCTCGCACGGTGGCTCTCCGGGCTCGGGTGGATGAACTCCCCCAGAGCAACCCCCGTGCCAGGCGCCAACCCCTGAAAACGACGCGACGCGAGCCGCGCGAGGCCGTCGATGTCTCATGCGACACCCCGGGGACATCCCGGCGCGAGCCGCTTCGTTCCTCGACTCTCTCCGCGACCGTGGCAGCGGAATGGCCGCGTCGCGGGACGCAACGGTCACCCTGCGCGAGTTCTCAAACGAAAAACCGCTCACGCAAATCCGAGTCCTGCCGTTTTCCCGTTCATGAGGCTCGTGACCCCGCTCTTCATCTCCCTCTTCGCCATGCCAAGCACCCTCGGCGCCTGCGAGCAGCCGGGCTCCGACGGGACCTACGGGTGGCACGTCGAGCGCGAGACCCTCGCCACCGAGGCGTCCCCGTCGCTCACCCTCGAGGTGGCCGACCTGGCCGCGCGGGAGGCCCGGCTGCCCCGAGCGCCGCAGCTCCCGACCGAGGTCCCGGTGCCCACCGAGCGCCCCGTCGAGGAGCTCGAGCTCGCGGCCCCGGGCGAGTGCACCGGCGCCCTGCCGTGGCTCGACGCCCCGCCGACCGTCACCGATCTCACGCCGCCCGGCCTCTCGCCCTTCGATCACCTGGGGATGCGCGTCGCGATCTCGGGCCCGTGGCTCGTCGCCGGGGTCGACGGTGACGATCGCTCGTCCCTCGACGCCGGCGCGGTTCGTGTCTGGCGCCGCGACGCCGAGGGCTGGACCCCGTCGGCGACGCTCACCCCCTCGCGCACCGCCCCCGAGGAGCACTTCGGTTGGGACGTCGCCGTTCAGCGCGACCGGGTCGCCGTGGCCGTCCCGGGCGCGGTGGTGGACGGCGCCGTCGACGCGGGCGCGGTCCAGATCTTCGGGTGGGACGCCGGCGCCGGCTGGGTCTCGTCCCAGCGCCTCGTCGCGCCGACCCCGTCGGTCGGCGCGCGCTTCGGCGAGGCCATCCGCCTGGGGCCCGAGCGCCTCGTCGCCGGCGCCCCGGGCGAGCTCGACGAGCGGGGCTCGGTCTACGTCTTCTTCGCCGACGACGCCGGGCTGACCGTCGACGCGCGGCTGTCGGCGCCCGACTCCCTGCCCGGCGACGAGCTCGGCGCGTCGGTCGCTCTCTTCGGCGACCTCGTCGCCGTCGGCGCCCCGGGCGTCCACGCGGGCGACGGCGCGGCGTTCGTGGCGCGCCGGACCGCGAGCGGCTGGGGAGCCCTCGAGCGGCTCGTGCCCCAGGACCTCAGCGAGGGCGCGCGCTTCGGCGGGGCGGTCGCCGTCGCCCGGGACCTCGTGCTCGTCGGCGCCGATCAGGACTCGCCCGGCGGGCTGACCGAGGCCGGCAGCGTCACGGTCTTCGCCCACGTCTCCGGCGCCTGGCGCGTCCGGACCCGCCTGCTCGACCTGATCCCGGCGCCGGGCGCGCACTTCGGCGGCGCCATCGCCTTCGACGGCGCGCTCGCGGCGGTCGGCGCCTGGAGCGCCGACGGGCACGGCGCGCAGACCGGCGCGGTCATGCTCTTCGCCCCCGCCAAGGGGGGCTGGGCGCGGCTCGTTCGGCTGAGCGACCCCGCCGGCGCCGCCGGGGACAGGCTCGGCGTCGGCGTCGCGGTCGGCGACGGGGTGGTCGCCGCCGGGGCCTGGAGCGCCGACGGGGTGGCGGTCGACGGTGGACGCCTGCTCGTCTTCGAGTACGGCGCCTGCGATCCGACGGAGGCGCCCGCCGCGCGCGAGTGATGGCGCGGCCGCGCGAAGATCTCGCGTGGCGCGTCGGGCAAGTCTGTTACAGTGGCGCCATGTTCACGTCCGCCCCGGTCGAGCTCGGCGCGTTGGTCGCCGCGGGAGTCGCGGGGCGCCCGATCGACGCGCGGGCGCTGATCGCCGAGCTGGACGACGACCGCGTCGCGGATCTCGAGTCCACCGCCCGGGCGCAGCTCGCGGAGCTCCCCACCCCGCTCTTCGCTCACGCGGACAGCCCGCTGACGCGCGAGCGCTCGGCGCTTCACCGGGTGGCCGCCTACGCTGCCGATCGCCTCGGCCGCCCCGAGGAGCTCATCGATCTGCTGCGCGGGGACTGGCTCGAGGGGCGGAGCGTGGTCCCGCTGCTCGAGCTCCTCAGCCTCCACGGCTTCATGGACGAGGCGAACCTGACCGCGCGGCTCGCGCTCTTCTCCGCCGAGGGCTCGGAGGAGGAGCGCATCGAGGACTTCCTGACCGCGGGCGGCCGCCCGCCGGACGGCTGGGTCGAGGCCGTCCGCGAGTTCGCGCGCGCCCCGAGCCGCGACGGGTGGCGGGAGCTCCTGCAGTTCACGCCGGACGAGGTCTACTACCACCGGGTCCGCAGCACCCTCCGGCTCCTGCGCCGGCTCGGGGTCGATCCGGACATGGTGTTTCAGCTCGCGACGGCGGACGCCGTCACCCCGGACGCCATCGAGCTCGCCGAGAGCGGCCTCGTCTCGGTCGCGACCATCCTCGAGCGGATGAACGAGGGCACGCCGGAGTCGCGCGCGCTGTGGCTCGGGCTCGCGGCGCGGGCGGCCTTCGAGCAGGGCGACCACTTCGGGGTCGCGCGCTTCCTCGGCGAGGCCTACCGCGTCGGGAGCGAGGGCTACCTGCCGACGATCCAGGCGATGGACATCCGCGACGAGGCCGACGACGAGCTCCACCACATGCTGGATCGCGCCGGCGTGCCGCGCTTCACCGAGGAGTAGCGCGCCCCTGCGAGGGTGTTGGGACATTCTCCCGTCGCCAGGCTTGCTCCTGTGGTCCCAGGAGGTTCCGCTCCTCGGTCACGTAGGTGTACGCTCCCTCGTCGCGTAACCGCCTGGAACCACGACGCGGCGCCTGGCTCGGTCCGAGTACCCCAACACCCTCTGCGAGGGCGGCTCAGTGGCCGAGGAGCCGTCTCAGGATGTCGCTCGTGGTGATGATACCGACGAGGCGGTCCTCGTCGTCGACCACCGGCAGGGCGTGGAAGGCGCCCTCGGCCAGGATCGACACGGCCAGCTCGAGGGGCTCGTCCGGGCCGATGGTCACGGGCTCGCGCCGCATGAGCGAGCGCACGACGCGGTTGTTCGCCGCCGTCCGCGCGCCCTTCGGGGCGTCCTCCGGGAAGGTCTCGTCGAGGCCGATCCGATAGAGGTCGGTGTGGCTGACGATGCCGACCAGGTGGCGCTCGTCGTCGATCACCGGCAGGTGGTGCAGCCGGCAGGATTTGAACAACTCGCGCGCCTCCCACACCCGGTGGCTCGGGGAGAGGGAGACGACGGTCGTCGCCATCAGCGTCCTCACGGGGGCCTGAGCGTCCAGCTTCATCATCGCGTCCGCTCCTTGCCGCCGAGGAGTGGCGGTCACCTCGGATCGTCACCGAACTCGGCGCCGGAAGCAACCCGCGCGGCAGGTTCGACGCCGGCGCCGAGCGGGTCCTGACGGTCGGCGCGCCCGTAGACCCGCGACTCTCGTCGCGATTCGCGCGAGCCTCCGGGGCTGATCGCGCCGCTCCGAGCCGGCGCCTGCCTCGCGGCCGATCCGCGAGGTGGTGATCAGGCGGATTTTGCGCTGCGACGAAACGCCCGCTTGACCACCCGGTGACATCCTGTCCGGTCAAAGGCTTGTGGCGGATAGTGCGTTGTGTTGTCCTGACCGCGGCAGACGTCTCGCGGGTAACGTATGAAGCCAGTCCCAAGAAAGCTCCAGGCTCTCCTCGGCGTCGTCCTCGCCGGGGCGTCGTGGTCGTGCGCCGCGGCGCCGGAGGAGGCCACCGGCTCGGTCGCGGTCGAGGTCGCGCCCCTCACGCTGCCCGGCGTGACCAACGTCCGCTACACGATCACGGTGAAGGCGGGCGCGGAGACCGTCTGGACGCGCGCGCTCGACTCGGCGGCGTACGGGAGCGGCGACGGCGACCTGAGCTACGTCGGGACCTGCGACGCGTCGCTGGCGACCAACACGGTCGAGCTGAGCCTCGACGCCATCGAGGTCGGCGCCGCGACGCTGACCCCGGGCGTCGACTACGCGAACCCGGCCCCTGCCGGTGACCCGGCGACCCTCGACGTCCCGTGCGAGGCCGACCGGGACACCGCCGTCACCTTCGACCTGACCGTGGCGCGCGCCGCGACCCAGGGCTTCTTCGACGTCGCCGTCCAATTCGACGACATCTTCTGCTCGGCCAAGCTCGACTGCCAGACCGACACGCCGGGCGGGCCGGCGCCCCTCGAGCTGCTCGTCAACCCCCACACCGGGCAGCGCGACCTCACCGCCATCCTGGCGTTGGCGTGCACCGCCGGGCCCGACGCGCCGGCGACGCACCTGCACATGAGCGACCTCGTCGCGACCTGCGACGACGGGGCGGTCTTCTCGGTGATGCCCGACCTCGGGCCCGGCAACCTCGACCCGTTCTTCCCAGGGCCGCCGAACGTCGACTCGCTGTTCTTCCAGGCCACGGTCTTCCGCGGCGTCGAGCCCCTCGCCGGCGCCAACAAGGCCTACTGGAACGTCGCGCTCGGTTTGAACGAGGCGGCCTTCTCGACCCACCACGGCTGCACCCTGACGGCGACCGCCACGGCGACCCAGGACGCGCTCGTCGGCGGCGTGACGCGCGCCGGGGCGACCTGGCCCTTCGTGACCTGGGAGGTCCTGCTCTTCGATGACGACGGCGCCACACGCTGCACGGAGCACGGGCTCGGCGATGGCAACGGCGTCGCGGTCGACTACTCGACGACGAGCGGGGAGACCTTCGCCGTCAGCTTCGCCGCGGCGCTGACCACCGTGACCCGCCACGCCGACCCCGTCTGTGGCGCCGACGTCTGCGACCCCAACGCGAGCTGCGTCGGCGCCGTCCCCTCCTGCGTCTGTGACGACGGCTTCACCGGGGACGGCGAGACCTGCACGACCTCGATCGCCGCGAGCTGCCAGGACGTCATCGATCGCGGCGAGGACGTCGGCAGCGGGATCTACCAGATCGACCCCGACGGTACGGGCGGGAGCGCCCCCTTCGACGTCTACTGCGACATGACCACCGAGGACGGCGGCTGGACGCTCATCGCCTACTGGCGAAACGCCCCGACCACGCGCCGGTCCTGGGGCCAGGTCGTCGTCGCCGGCAACGCGATGGCGCCGTACAGTGAGAACGCCGGGCTGTACCCCGTGCCGCCGGCCGGGACCATCAACACCTTCTCGCAGCAGCTCCTGCGCTCGTCCAACGGCAGCTGGAACAGCCTCTACGGGGCCTACGTCGTCTTCGACACCTTCGAGACCACGGACTTCCCCCTCGGCAGCGCCGGCTTCCCGGCGACCCGCGCGAACGGCACCGCGACGACCCTCTACTCCCAGGGGCCAGCGTGGAGCACGACCACGAGCTCGGCCCAGTACTTCTCGATCTTCACGACCAACCACAACGGCGGGCCGTGCGGCGGGGCGACGCAGTGCGGCAGCAACAAGCTCTGCCCGGCGCTCCACGAGCCCTACGCCTGCCACTGGGACTTCAGCCCGAGCTACGCGAAGTTCCTCTACGGGCGCTGAACCCGCGGGTCAGCGGACCGGCCGCGGGTCGACGAAGGTCACGCCGCCGGCGCCGTCGAAGGCCAGGGTCGGGTCGGTGTTGATGGCGTTGGCCCAATAGAGAGCCTCGGCCTCGGTGCCGCTGACGATGTCGAAGACCCAGGTGGACTCGCGCTCCTCGCGGATCGTCCGGTCGATGAACGCGACGTCGGGGTCGTCGGGGGCGACGCGGGCGGCGATGTGGCAGGTGCGGGTGTGCTTGACGACCCAGCGGTCGCCGCCGAGCCCGATGAGGCCGTTGGCCAGGGGCAGGAACGCCTGGCCTTCGAGGAACGTGAACTCGCCCTCGGCGTAGGTGCGGACCTCGTCCTCGATGAGGCCGGGGCAGTAGGCGATGTTCCGGTCGGCCCGCGCGAACCCGACGCGGACCTCGCGGGCGTCGCAGGTCGGGTCGTCGGCCGCGGGCGGGCAGCCCTCCGCGGCGCCGAACGCGACCGTCACCCGGGTCACCGGGCCGGCCACGACGGCGGAGACGTCCACCTCGCGCGCGTCGGCGACGACGGTGACGCCCTCGGGGACGTCGGTGGACTGCCACGCGAGGGGGGCGGGCGCGTCGCCGGCGGTCACCGTACGGGCGGCGAGGTCGACGACGTAGGCGCCGTCGAGGTCGAGGGCGTCCGCGAGGGTCTCTCGGAGGCTCGCCGAGGCGGCGGTGACGGCCGCGTTCTTCGCCGCGCAGTAGCGGATCTCACCCGTCCACGGGTTCACCCCGGAGCCGTCGCTCACCTGGGCCTTCCAGAGATCCTCCCAGATCCGCCCCATCGCCTCGCGGTCGGCGTCGGTGGCGGCGTCGGTGGCGGCGTCGAGCATCACCTGGGTCGCGTCGGCGAGCGCGCGGGCGCGGGCGTTGCCGGTGCGGAGGGGGTTGTCCTCGTCCTCGCCGACGAAGACCTCGTTGCGGCCGCCCATCCAGCGGTGGATCGAGTCGGTCGACGGCGCCTGCCAGGTGCCGTCGAGGAGGGGCGGGGCGGGCCTCTTCTCGACTCCCTGGGCCTCGAGGTGGCGGACGAGGTCCGAGACCGAGGTCAGCTTCCAGCCGTCGGCCTCGCGGGCCTCGAGGGAGGCCTCGTATTCGGCGATACGTTCGGGGTCCAGCTGCCCGAGCGGGGCCAGGTACGGGTTGATCCAGTTGGCGGTGGCGCGCAGCTCGCCGTCGTCGAAGAAGGTCCAGCTGACGTCGACGCCGCTGTCGGGGTCGACGCCGCCGGGGCCGACGATCAGCGTCCCGCCCTCGCTGGCGTAGTACGGCCAGCGGACGTCGTCCCCCTGGACGTAGCGCCAGAGGTTCTTCGGGAAGACGCCGACGTCGTAGCCGTGGTCGAGGAGGAAGCGCTGGCGCCCCTCGCCGGCCTGGCCCTCCTGGTTGAAGACGACGCCGGACAGCGGCAGGCAGTAGGCGTCGAAGATCTCGCGGGTCCGGGTGACGGAGCGCGCGAGGTCCTCGGCCGGGAAGGCGAGGAAGAGCTGGTCGGAGTGGTGGAAGCTGATGAGCTCGGCCTGACCGGACCAGGCGAGCTCCTGGAGCTTCGTCAGCACCCCGGGGTGGCGCTCGGCGAGCACCTCCACCATGTAGGACTGCAGCTCGAGGTCGACCCGCCAGCTCGGGTGGCGGGCGTAGAGATCCAGGATGGGCTCGAAGGTCTCGGTGATGATCCAGTCCTCGACCCGGTCGTTGTCCCACCCGGCGGCCACCTCCTGGTTGGCCAGGAGGTGGGTCACGTTGTCGTCGTCGACGTACTCGAGGCCGCCGATGACGTACTGCAGGTTGTAGTGGAAGAGCGCGAGGGCGAACCGCGTCTGGCTGACGTCGGGCTCGTCGGGCGCCGGGGCGAGCGGGTCGGGGCAGACGAACGGCGTCGTGTCTGGGGCCTCGGCATCGTCGTCGGCGTCAGCGACGTCGTCGGCCACCGCGGTGTCCTCGACGGCCGCGTCGGCGGTGTCTCCGGCGGTCGACGGGTCGTCGCCGCAGCCGCCCGTGAGCGCCCACACCCCGAGCCCGCCGATGAACACTGTCACGCCCTTGCGCACACCTACCTCCGGGTCCAGCCGGCAGAACATACCGGTTGGGGCGGTGGACGGAAACCGCCTCCCGCCCCCGCCTCGTCATCGCCGGCCCCGCGCGCTACGGGGCGCACTGGGTGGTGGTGGAGAGGCTCGCGTTGGAGCCGGACCAGCCGACGTTCTGGACGCCCATGCTGGTGGACGACGTCGAGCGCGCGTAGTCCGTGATCGTCAGCTCGGGGTAGGCGGTCACCGTCGGGGCGTAGTCCGGGTAGCACGAGCCGCCGCAGCCGAAGCGGCCGCTGGCCGGGAGGGTCGCCAGCATCCCGCCCTTGCCGCTGACGAGATCGCTGGTCCCTGAGAGGACGTAGTCGCCGCTGGCGGCGGTGGTGATGCCGCTGAAGCTCTCGTCGCCCGGGCCGCCGATGACCTGGCCCCAGCCGATCGTCCCGTCGTCGAGCAGCTGCACGACGAGCCCGTCCTGGCTGTCGGCGTCGGTCGCGCTGCCGACGATGACCGTGCCGCCGTCGGCGCGGACGTAGGAGGAGCCGAGGCTCTCGTCGACGTCGGCGTTCGAGAAGGCGGTCTGCCAGACGACCGCGCCGTCGGTGTCGAGGCGGACGGCCCAGGTGCCGGCGTCGCCGCTGATGTCGGTGCTGCCCCAGACGACGAGCTCGCCGTCGCCGGTCAGGACGACGCCGTTGGCGTGGTCGTTACCGGTGCTCCCGAAGCGCTTGGCCCAGACGAAGACCCCCGAGGCGTCGAAGCGGGCGACGAGGCCGTCCCAGCCGCCGGCGGTGCTCCAGCTGGTGGAGCCGGCGGCGACGAAGCCGCCGCTGGACAGCTCCTTCACCATCGAGAAGTTGGTGTCGTAGCCGCTGCCGACGAAGCGCCCGAACTGGATGTCGAAGTTGGCGTCGTAGCGGTAGAGGTTGGCGCCCTGGTCGCCGGCGGACGTGTTGCCGTTGGTGCCGACCGTGACGAAGCCGCCGTCGGCGGTCTGCTCGATCCAGTTGATGCTGTCGCCGTAGCTGCAGCAGAAGTGGCCGTAGGTGCGGCTCCAGGTGATCGAGGCGTCGCTGGCGAGGCGGATGACCCACGGATCGCCGTTGGTGGTCGGCGTGTAGCCGCCGCCGGTGACGAACCAGCCGGCGTCGTACGGGTAGACGCGGTAGAGGCTGCCGTTGTCGCGCCAGGTGCTGCTGGTGCCGGAGACGAAGCCGAGGTCGCTGTCGAAGGTGTAGATGGCCGCGGCGTTGCCGTTCAGGTTTGCGGCGACGAGGTAGGTGGAGTTGGGCCCTGGCTGGATCTGCCCGAAGCTCGTGACCGAGCCGTCGAAGAGGTACAGGGCGCCGCCGCAGTCGGGATCCTCGCAGGTGTCGCCGGCCCAGCCCGGCGCCGTCGAGCAGTCGCACAGCCCGGGCGCGGCGCAGGTGCCTCCGTTGGCGCAGCCGTCGGCGCAGACCGGGCCCGAGGCGAGCGCGGTCGCCCAGGTGTAGCCGAAGGGCGCGGACGTGTCGCTGGTGCCGGCGTAGGCGACGTCGACCGGGGAGCCCGGGACGCCGAAGGTCAGCGGCTCGGAGCCGCAGCTCCCGAGGTCGACGTCGAAGCTGACGTAGGGGTAGACGGTCCCCTGGGCGATGACGCCGGCGACGACGTTGTCCTGGCTGTTGGCCGCGTCGTCGGCGGTGGCGCGGGTGCGGAGGCGGCAGGCGGAGACGCCGGCCTTGGCGCCGAGGGCGACGTTCCAGTAGGCCTTGTGCGCGTCACCGCCGGTGAAGAGGGACTCGTCACCGCGGTAGACGGCGACCTGGAAGAGGACGTCGTCGGCGTCGACCGCGCCCAGCTCGGTGACGGTCCCGAGGCAGCCCGTCATGCCGTCGGCGCCGGGGGTGCACTGGTTCCCGCCCGGGCCGTTCGGCGAGATCGTGATGTCCGCGTCGAAGTCGACCCCGCTGTTCGGCGCGGTGCAGTCGAGCGCCAGGTCGTCCATGTAGAGGTCGGTGACGACGCCGGGGTCGGCGCCGGCGGTGCAGGCGAAGCCGAGGACGAGGGTCCGGGCGCGGTCGCCGTTGGCGTCGAAGAGGAGCTCGATGTCCTCGGTGCCGTCGGAGGCGCAGCCGTCGCCCGTGGCGTCCTGGCAGCAGTCGAACTTGGCCGAGCAGAAGATGTCGTTGAAGTTCACCGCGATGTCGAAGAAGCCCTGCTGGGCCGGGCGCATCAGCGCCACGTCGAACTGCACGGGAGTATCGGCGTTCTCGACGCAGGTGAAGACGCGCGACAGCGGCGCCGAGGTCGTCGGGTTCTGAAACGGCACCTCGGTCCCGGTGACGGCGCCGGCGCCCGCGGTGGAGCCGGAGTTGAAGCTCCCGGCGGCGCTGACGTCGTCGGCGTACACCCCGACCACCCAGACGTTGACCGTGTTCTCGGCGACTGCCGGGTCGGCGTCGCAGGGGCCGATGTAGCTGGCGGAGCCGGCGCTGTCGCCGTAGCCGCTCGAGGTCAGCCGGCGCTGGAAGACGACCTCCGAGGTCGGGCTGGCGCCGTTTCGGACCTCGATGTCCCAGACGACGTCGCCGACGCCCTGCAGATCCAGGGCGGCGATGTTTACCGCCACGCCGTGTCCCTCGTAGGGGGCGTCGGAAGGCGACGGCTGGGCGCCGCTACAGGCGCCGAGGGCGAGCGCGCCGGGCAGCGCGAGCGCGATACGGGTGAGGGAGCGCTTCATGGTGGTTTCCCTGGGCAGGAGGGGGCCGAGACGCGACGGTGACGGGCGCGTTGGCGCGATGCGCAACACTGAGGGTGAGTATTGCAGCCTCACCGGGCGCGTCACCTCGGTCAACAGCAAAGCTCACGCACACGCCCCCGCGCCGCTCACCGCGCCGCTCGCGCACACGCCCTCGCGCCGCTCACGTTCACGCACACGCTCCCCGCGCCGCTCACGCACACCCGGCCCGCTTCGCGGCGAGCCAATTCACTGAAGAGTCAGCGGGGGGGATGAACCACACCCCCGTCATCTAACATTTTCCCTGCGCGCCGCCGGGAAGTGTGAGATGGTGGGGTCAGACCCCGCGATCTAACACTTTCGCGTCCGCCCCCAGGAGAGCACCCCATGGCCCGACAACCGCGAGTGGACTTCCCCGGCGCCTGGCATCACGTGATGAACCGCGGCGCCCGGCGCGCCGACGTCTTCCTCACCGACGACCACTGCACGCTCTTCCTCGACATCCTCGGCGAGGTCGTCGACAAGCACGGCGTCGAGGTCCACGCCTACTCGCTGATGCCGAACCATTTCCACCTGCTGGTGCGCTCGGTCGACGGCAAGCTGCCCGAGGCGATGAAGCTCCTGCTCCAGCTCTACACCCAGCGTCTGAACCGCCTGTGCGGCTGGGACGGCGCCGTCTTCCGCGGCCGCTATCGCGACGAGGTCGTCGAGGACGACGACTACCTGGCCTACCTCTTCGCCTACGTGCACCTGAACCCGGTGCGCGCCAAGCTGGTGGGCACCCTCGAGGAGGTCCACGCCTGGACGAGCATGCGCGCACACCTCGGGCTCGAGGGGCGCCCGGAGTGGCTCGCGACCAGCGGCGTGAAGTCGGTCTTCGGCACCCCCGAGGCGATGGCGGACGCCACCCGCTCGCTCCACCGCGGGCAGAAGGAGTGGCCCGCCGGGTCGAGCTTCACCGGCGACGTGCCGCGCTGGCCGAGCCGCGCGGCCGCCCAGGAGATGGGCGTCCCCGTGGACACCCTGCTCGACCGGGTCACCGCCGTCACCGGCGTCGGGCGCGACGACCTCCGCAAGGCCTCCCGAGGCCGCGGCGCCAACCCGGCGCGCCGCTTCGCCGTCACCGCGCTCGCCGAGCACACCGGCCTCAAGCACCGCGAGATCGGCGAGGCCCTCGCCATGAGCGGCGCCGAGGTGTCCAACCTGCTCTACCGCGCGCGCCGGGCCGACGCCGACCCCTTCGCCGACTGGCGTCGCGAGCTCGACCGCGCCCTCGCCGGCTGACCTCGGGCGCACACGGATTACCCAGGCTCTTCGCTCGGGTCGCGGTGGTAAAGCGCCAACCACATCGTTCGCGACTCACCACGGAGATGCTCTGTTGGGTGTCAAGCAGCCTTCTGATTTTGTTGGGTTCGCGGAGCGGCCTTCTCGGCGTCCCAGTCGGTGGCGCTGCGGTGCATCGCCCAGCTGTTGATGAGTAGCTTCCTCATGAGTGCGGTGATGCCGACCATCTTCTGGCCGGTGCGCTCAGTGATGCGGAGATAGAAGTCCTGGAGCGGGCCTTGGAGCCTCGCTGCGGTCACCGCGGGGAAGTAGAGAGCAGCTCTTGTACGGGCGCTTCCGCGCTTGCTGATGGAGCGGCGCCGTGTGGACGTCCCGGATTCGTGTGGACGGGGGTCAAGACCGGCCCACGCCGTGATTTCCTTGGAGGTCATCGCTGAATCGAGCACGAGGTACTCGGATAGGAGACTGAGGGCGGTCGTCCGGCCGAAGCCAGGGATCGTCATGAAACGACGAACGTAGGGGGCGACGGATGGGTGCTCGCGCTCGAACTGTTCGAGCGCGAGCTCGATGGCCTTGCGCTGCTGGTCGATGAACTCGCGCTGCTGCGAGAGCATCTCGAGGAGCATTGCGGGTGTTGAGGCCGAGACCTCGAGCGCGTGGGCTTTGTTCTTGATGCGGGTTTGTTCCTTCGTGAGCTGCGCATGGTGGCGAACGAGCGCGCGGAGGGCGAGCGCCGTGGCGGTGGGACGAGTCCACTCCACGAAGTCCATGCGAAGCGCATAGGCGCACAGAGACTTGGCATCAACGGTATCGGTCTTGGCGCGGATGTTCTGCGCCTCGTGAAAGTGTTTGGTTTGGCGAGGGTTGACGACGCTGACCCGGCATCGGTCGTGAGCCGAGAGCGCCAGGGCGGCGTCGACGTGATACGTCCCTGTCGCCTCCATGACGACGCGCACATGACGCCCGCGCCTGGTGAGCTCGGCGACCAACGCGCGACGGCCGGAGTCGTCGTTGTCGAACTCACGGACCGTGCTCTCGCCGTCGATGTGGACGCACAGTGTGCGGTAGGCCACGTCGATGCCGACGGGTGTCTCTTGCCTCTTCACGCTATCCTCCGTGCCGTGGTAGTTGAGTTCCCGGGGTTCCCGACCCTGCAACTTCCGCGATGCCGTGCTTGTAAACGCGGGCTCATGGCCCAAGATGCTCTTCGGCGTCACAGGCGGACGAGGGCGGGAGCCCCCTCACCGTGTCAGGCTCGAGGCCTCGGCCAGATGGGGGCTCGGACCCAGGGAGGTCTGGGCCAGGGTACACGACGCTGACGTGACCGCCCCGGAGGGCCCCATCTCCGTGACAGGCTCAAGGCCTCCGGCACGTGATCGGGCTCCCCCGGGTTGGTGCTTCTCAACGTACAAGAACACCGAGACACGAAGGATGCACGGAGGACCTCAGCGAGTCTCTCCGTGCCCCTCTGTGTCTCCGCGTCTCGGTGGTGAAGCGACGCGAATTACCCCGGAGCCTCACGTTGGTCGCTGTGGTTGCTCACCACGGAGAACACCGAGACACGGAGGATGCACGGAGCCTCACGTTGGTCGCCGTGGTTGCTCGCCACGGAGAACACCGAGACACGGGGGATGCACGGAGGACCGCAGCGAGTCCCTTCGTGCCCCTCTGTGTCTCCGCGTCTCGGTGGTGAAGCGCCAACCACATCGTTCGCGACGCGGATTACCCCCGGGGGGCCCCAAGTTGGTCGCCGTGGTTGCTCACCACGGAGAACACCGAGACACGGAGGACCGCAGCGAGTCTCTCCGTGCCCCTCTGTGTCTCCGCGTCTCGGTGGTGAAGCGCCAGCCGCGTCGTTGGTGTGGAGGCGCCTCTCAGCGGGTCAGAAGACCGTCCGGATCGTCCCGAAGTCGCCTTCGAGGCCGTCGTCGCCGGCCTTGTTGGTGTTGGACGAGTTGCCGCCTTCGCCGGGCTCGCCGCCCGTCGGGGCCGTCCCGTTCGGGAACGTGTTCGACCCGAAGTCGTGGCTCTGCCCGTTGATACCCCACGCCAGCACGTCGAAGGACGCCCCGCCGCAGCCGCCACCGCCGCCGCCGCCGTGGCCGCCGCGGCTGCCGAAGCCGCCCTTGGCGCCGGGGAAGATGCAGTAGATGGGGCCGTCGTAGTCGTCGAGCGGGCCGCCGAGGCCGCCGGTCCCGGCGTCGCCGCCGGCGCCACCGTTGCCGCCGCCGCCGCCCGGGCCGCCCTGGTTGCGGCTGATGACGTTGTCGTGGATGGAGGGCACGCCGGTCAGGCTCGTCGGCTTGTTGCCGGTCGACCAGTACAGGAAGATCCCGAAGGACCCGCCGCCGCCCGCGCCGCCGTAGCCCTTCTCGGCGCCGCAGCCGCCCGAGCCGCCGCCGCCGCCGGTCCCGCCGATGTCGCGGGTGCCGTTGTTGAGGCGCTGTCCGCCGCCGGCGCCGCCGCCGCCGCCACCCGCGCCGTGGCCGCCGTGGCCCCCGTCGGACCCGCCGCCGCCGCGCCACTCACCGTCGCTCACGGTCCCGAGGTCGTTGGTGCAGGCCCCGCCCCCGTTGCCGTCGTTGGCCAGGCTGACCACCGCGTCACCGCCGGGAGTGCCGGTCTCGGGCTGCCCGCCCGTCGGCGAGCAGGACCCCGAGGTCGAGCTGGAGTGGCCCCAGCCACCGGGACCACCGCTGCCGCCGCCGTGGGCGCCGCTGGAGCCCGAGCCCTCCTGCTGGTTCCGGTCCGGACAGACCGCGTATCCGCCGGTGCCTCCGCTGACGTTGGTGTACGTGGCCGTGCCGCCCTGGAAGGTCGCTGGATCCTGGCACGACTTCGAGCCGCCGCTGCCGCCGGCGCTCTGCTGGCTGCCGGTCGTCCCGCAGGCCTTGTTGACCGTCTCGTTGCCGTCGTTGCCGTCGACGCCGTTGCTGCCGGACTGACCGGCGTCGCCGAGCTCGCCCGGCGCGCCGAGGCCAGCGAAGATGAGGTTGTTGCGGAGCTCCAGGCCGTTGTAGCTGTCGCGGATGTAGACCGCGTAGGAGTTGGCGCCGTCGCTGATGGCGTTGGCGCCGTTGATGACGAAGCCCTCGACGAGCGTGTCCTCGCTGATCCCGTCGGCGACGAGCGCCTTGCGGTCCCCGGCCCCCTCGGGCCCACGGATCGTCGTCCCCGTCGAGCTCAGGTGCCGCTCCCAGTTGTCGGCTCGGTAGCCGCCGAGGAGGCTGACGCCCCCCGCGACGTCGACCTGCTCCTGGTAGAGCCCGTCGGCGACCTTGACCTGCGACCGGCCGGCGGCCTGCGCGCGCCCGATGGCGTAGCCGATGGTCTTGCACGGGAAGTTCCCCGCGCCGGTCCCCCACGGCCCCAGCCCGCACGTCTCGGAGTCGACGGCGTGGATGTCCGACGTGCTGACGTAGATGGCGTCGGTGTCGAGGTCGAACTCGCAGCCGTCGTCGGGTACGCCGTTGAGGTTGAAGAAGTCGACGCCCGGCGTGCACGCCGCCTGGGTCGACCCGGCCTTGCAGCAGGTCAGCGCACAGGTCGGCGTACCGCTGGCGTTGCAGGTCCCGTAGGCGTTGGCCTTGTCGTAGATGGTCGTGCAGTCGGTGAAGCAGTTGCCGCAGAAGTCGTCGCGGAAGTACTTGCCGCTGCCGTCGACGAAGCCGTCATCGGTGTCGCCGTCGCAGTTGTTGTCGAGCAGATCGCAGACCTCGCCGCTCGGCGCGCCCTCGACGGCGTTGCAGGTGACGCCGTCGTGCTGGGCGTTGCAGATGAAGTTGCCGAAGGCGCGACAGACCCCCTCGCCGACGGAGCAGAGGTCGCCCTTGGTCGGGTAGTCCTCGTCGATCCCGCCGTCGCAGTCGTCGTCGAGGCCGTTACAGAGCCCGATCTCGTTCGATACGCTCGGGGTCGGCGCGGTCTTGCTGCACTCGAGAGTCTGCCCGTCGGCCGAGCACGCCGTGACGCCGGTCACCTGGCACACGCCCTGGCCGTCGGTGCACGGCTGGCCCTTGTCGTCCCAGAGGCCGCTCGGGTGCTCGTCGATGGCGCCGTCGCAGTCGTTGTCGACGTTGTCGCAGATCTCGTCGCTCGGCTGCCCGGCGACCGCGTTGCACACGGTCCCGGAGCCGTCCGCGGCGCAGACGTAGAAGCCGAACCGCCGGCAGGCGCCGTCGCCCGCCGAGCACGACTGGTTGAGGTTGCCGAAGCCCTCGTCGGTCGTGCCGTCGCAGTCGTCGTCGAGGTAGTTGCAGATCTCCTGGCTCGGGGTCTTGGCGTTGCACACCAGCGACGGCTGGCCGGTGACGCACTCGCGCGTCCCGACGCAGGTGCCCCAGGTGTTGCTGCTGACGCACTCCGAGCCGCGCCCGGAGACGTCGTCCACCGCGGAGTTGCAGTCGTTGTCGACGTTGTCGCAGACCTCGACCGCCGGCACGCGCGCCGTGCAGTTCAGCCACCCGGCGCTGGGGTCGCAGGTCTCGTTGCCGTAGCAGGTCCCGAAGCCGTTCGACTCGATGCAGGTCCGCGTCTTGCCGCCGTCGTCCGCCAGGCAGGTGCACGAGCCCGAGGTCGGCGCGCACTGCATGATCCCGCCGCCGAGGTCCTCGCAGGTCGTCCCGGTCGGGCACTCGCCCTCGGGCGTCCCGTGAACGTTGCCTGCGGAGCAGTCGCGCCCACAGTAGGTCCCGCCGTCGAGGGACAGGCAGCGGTCACCCGGCGTGGGGCAGTTGCTGTCGGTCGCGCACGAGGTGCAGATGTTGTCGGTCGCCGGCAGGCAGGTCAGCGGCCCGGCCTCGTAATAGCCGGGCTCACAGGTCGCCACCTCGCAGCGCGGCGCGCCGGAGCTCGTCACGCAGGTCGCCGTGGCGTTCGGGATCGCGCCGACGCAGCTCACCCCACAGGTCCCGCAGTGGGCGTTCGAGACGTAGCGCCCGCTGCCGTCGCGGTAGTCCTCGTCGGTCTGGCCGTCGCAGTCGTCGTCCTGGAAGTTGCAGGTCTCGCCGGTCGGCGTCGCCGCCGGGCACACCCACCCCGAGGTCCCCTGGCAGCTCCAGTTGGCGCTGCAGATGCCGACCCCCGGGACCTCCTCGACGCACGGGTCGTCGGGCGGCGTCACGCCCTCGTCGGCCTGACCGTTGCAGTTGTCGTCGAGGCCGTTGCACACCTCGGCCGCCGGCGTCGTCGCCGAGCAGCCGTACCAACCCGTCGCCGGGTCACAGGTCTCGAGGCCGTAGCACGTGCCCGACACGTTGGTGCGCTTGCAGGTCCGCGTGTCGCCGCTGTTTTGCGGCAGGCAGTCGCAGGCGCCGCTGGTCGGCACGCACTGGTCGCTGCCCCCGGCCACCGGGGTGCAGGTGAAGCCCTCGTCCTCGCAGTCGCCGGCCGGGAGCCCATGGGCGTTGCCCGCGGAGCAGTCCTGCCCGCAGAACTTGCCACTGCCCAGCGTCACGCAGCGATCCCCAGGCGTCGCGCAGTCGCTGTCACTCACGCACGGGGTGCAGGTGTCGATGGTCGACGGCAGGCACACCGTCGCCGAGGCCTGGTAGTAGCCCGGGTCGCACTGGGCGACCTCGCAGCGCGCGCTGGTCGCCCCCGCGACGCACTCGGCGGTCGCGTTCGGGAGCGCCCCGGCGCAGCTCACCCCGCAGGTCCCACAGTTCGCGTCGTCGACGTAACGCCCCTCGGTATCGCGGAACGTCTCGTCGACCTGGCCGTCGCAGTCGTCGTCCTGGAAGTTGCAGCTCTCCTTCTTCGGGGTCGCCGCGTTGCAGGTCCAGTCCGCCACCCCGTTGCATGCCCAGGTCGCGGAGCAGGTCCCGAACTCGTTCGACACCTCGCACGGGTCCGTCGGCGGGGTCAGGCTCTCGTCGACCTGGCCGTCGCAGTCGTCGTCCTGGCCGTTGCACGACTCGGCCGCCGGCGTCCGCGCCGTGCAGCCTCCCCAGCCGTCGGTCGGGTCGCAGCTCTCCACGCCGAAGCAGGTGCCGCTGGCGTTCGACCGCGAGCAGGTGCGGCTGTCGCCGTCGTCCTCCGCCAGGCAGGTACACGAGCCGCTCACCGGCTGGCACTGGTCGGGTCCGCCGGCCACGGGCAGGCACTCGTAGCCGCTCGCGCACTCACCTGCCGGGGTCCCGTGCGCGTTGCCCGCCGAGCAGTCACGCCCGCAGAACTTCCCGCCGTCCAGCGTCAGGCAGCGGTCGCCCGGGGTCGGGCAGCTGGCGTCGTTGGTGCAGGCCAGGCAGCTCGAGTCCGACGCCGGCAGGCACGTCAACGGGCTCGCCTGGAAGTAGCCGTCGGCGCAGGCCTCGACCTCGCACCGCGCCGAGCCGCTGGGCAGCGCCACGCAGCCCGCCGTCGCGTTCGGGATGGAGCCGACGCAGCTGATCCCGCAGCTCCCGCAGTTCTCTACGTCGACGTAGACGCCCGCGGCGTTCTTGAAGATCTCGTCCGCCTGGCCATCGCAGTTGTTGTCGGCGAAGTCGCAGATCTCGGCGGTGGGGACCGCGGCGCTGCACTGCCAGCCCGCCTCGCCGCCGCAGGTGTAGCTCGCCGTGCACGTCCCGAAGGGGTTGGTGGTCGAGCACGTCGGCGGGTCGTGGGTCAGCCCCTCGTCGGCCTGGCCGTTGCAGTCGTCGTCCTGGCCGTTGCAGATCTCGGCCGCCGGCTCCCGCGCGGTGCAGCCCTCCCAGCCGCTCCCGGCGGCGCACAGCTCGGTGCCGAAGCAGCGGCCGAAGTCGTTGTCCTCGCTGCACGTGCGGATCGCGCCGTCGTCGTCGGCGAGACACGTGCACGAGCCGCTGTCGGGCACGCACTGCTGGACGTCCGCGCCCAGGTCGGCGCAGGTGAATCCCGCCTCGCAGACCCCCTCGGCCGTCCCGTGGGCGTTGCCGTCGGAGCAGTCGCGCCCGCAGTACCTGCCGCCGTCGAGGTCGAGGCAGAGGTCACCCGGGGTCGGGCAGTTCGCGTCCGTCACACACGGCACGCAGGTCGTGTCCGTCGCCGGCAGGCAGGTCAACGGGCCGACCTGGTAGTAGCCGGTATCGCAGCTCGCCACCTGGCAGCGCGGGCTCTCGCCGCTCAGGGTGCAGTGGGCGGTCGCGTTCGGGATCACGTCGATGCAGCTCGCGCCGCAGGTGCCACAGTTCTCGTCGTCCACGTAGCGGCCGCTCGCGTCGCGGAACGCCTCGTCGACCTGGCCGTCGCAGTTGTCGTCCTGGAAGTTGCAGGCCTCGGCCTCGGGGTCCTCGACCGGGCACTCCCAGCCGCCGATCCCCTCGCAGACGTAGTTGGCCGCGCAGGTGCCGAACCCGTTGACGCTGGTGCAGCCGGGCGGGTCGTGGGTGACGGCCTCGTCGACCTGGCCGTTGCAGTTGTCGTCGACGCCGTTGCAGCTCTCCGCCGCCGGTATCGCCGCCGAGCAGGCCGACCAGCCCGGGGTCGCGCCGGGGTCGCACTCCGAGGTGCCGGTGCAGGTCCCGAAGCCGTTGCGGTTGGCGCACGGGCGCAGGGTCCCGGCGTCCCCGGCCAGGCAGCTGCACGAGAGCGAGGTCGGCAGGCAGCGCCCGTCGACGCAGCCGTAGCCGTCGCCGCAGTCGCTCGGCGCCGTGCACGAGCGGGTGCAGAAGTTGCCGCCGTCGAGCTCGGTGCACGCGCCGCCGGTCAGCTCGGCGCACTGGGCGTCGTCCGAGCACGGCGAGCAGGCCGCCGCCCCCGACGTCGGGATGCATACGCGGTTGGTGTCCGGCGGGATGTAGAAGCCTTCCTCGCAGGCGTTCGCGATGCAGACCGCGAGCCCCTCCTCGATGACGCACGCGGTGTCGGTCGAGAACAGGATCGTGGTGTCGCACGCGCGGCCGCAGAGCCCGCAGTCGTGGTCGGTGTCGTACTGGCCGCTCACCTCGTCGACGAAGTCCTCGTCGGTGTCGCCGTCGCAGTCGTCGTCCTGGTAGTTGCAGGTCTCCGCCGCCGGGGTCGCGGCGTCGCAGGTCCAGCCGCCCTCGCCGTCGCAGGTCCACTCGCCGCCGCAGACACCGAAGTCGTTTTCGACCTGGCAGGGCTCCGTGGGCGGCGTGACGCCCTCGTCGACGAAGCCGTTGCAGTCGTCGTCGACGCCGTTGCACGTCTCGGCCGCGGGCTCCCGCGCCGTGCAAGCGGTCCAGCCGCCGGCGCCGGGATCGCAGACCTGCTGCCCGGCGCAGGTGCCGGCGTCGTTCGAGCGGGTGCAGGGGCGGGTCTCGCCGAAGTCCTCGGCGCCGAGGCAGCTGCAGCTCGCGGTGTCGGGCAGGCACTGCTGGCGCCCGTCCGTCAGCTCCGTGCAGCTGTAGCCCTGGGGGCAGCTCCCCTCGTCGAAGCCGTTGAGGTTGCCGGCGCTGCAGTCCTGCCCGCAGAACGAGCCCCCGTCGAGAGAGACGCAGGCGTTGCCGGGCACGACGCAGTTGGCGTCGGCCGTACAAGGCAGGCAGGTCGCCTCGACCACCGGCAGGCACGTCGTCGGCCCGGCCTGGTAGAAGCCCGGCGCGCAGGAGGCGACGACGCAGCGCGCGATCCCGCCCTCTCCCGAGCAGGTGCTCACGGCGTTGGGGAAGAAACCCTCGCAGTCGTTGCCGCACACCCCACAGTCGTGCTGGCCGAGGTAGAGGCCGGACTCCTGGTCGAGGTAGCCGTCGTCGATCTGGCCGTCGCAGTTGTCGTCCTCGTAGTTGCACGCCTCGGGCATCGGCGTGTCGGCCACGCAGACCCAGCCGTCGAAGCCGCTGCAGATGCGGCGCCCCTCGCACGCGCCGAACTCGTTCTCGACCGAGCACGGGGTGTCGTCCACGAGGTTCTCGTCCACGAGGAGGTTGCAGTTGTTGTCCACGCCGTCGCAGACCTCTTCGCTCGGCGTGGGGGCGTCGCACTCGCTCCAGCCCTCGGCCCCGAGGCAGGTCCGAAAGCCCCAGCAGGTGCCGGCCTCGGTCACGTCGCTGCACGGCTGCTGAATGCCCTCGTTGCCCTCGGTGCAGTCGCAGGCGCCAGTCACCGGCACGCACTGCGCGCTCGTCTCGTCCGAGACGGCCTCGCTGGTGACGTCCTCGCACTGGTAGCCGCTGGGGCAGCTGTCTTCGGGGCCGCAGGCCGCGGTGCAGCGTCGCCCGTCGGTGAAGGTCACGCAGTAGCCGCTGCCGCACTGGGCGTCGATGGCGCAGGGCTGGCACAGGCGGTCGTCGCGCGGGACGCACAGGAAGGTCACGTCCTGCTCGCCGGTGATGCCGACGCAGCTCCACCCCGCCGGGCAGTCGTCGAGGCAGCTCTTGGTGCACACCGGCCCCTGGCTCGAGTCGACGCACCACCCGCTGAGGCAGTCGTTGTTCTCGACGCACGGGGCGCCGAACTCGCCCGGCAGCGGCGTCGTGTCGGTCTCGACGTCGCCGTCGGCGCTGACGCTGGTGTCGCCCGCGTCCTGGTCGACGTCGGCGTCGGTCGTCACCGTGCCGTCGGCGTCCTCGCTGGCGTCGACGTCCTCGCCGGTCACGTCCGCGTCGCTCTGGCTCGTCTCGCCGTCCGCGTCGCCGTCGAGCACCGTGTCGCCGACCGTGGCGTCGGTGTTGTCGTGACAGCCCGCGGCGACCGCCGGGGCGAGGGCCAGGAACAATATCAGTGCGCGTCTCATGGGACTGCCTTGGGTGCGCGTGGCTTGTCTGCAGCACGCCGGTGCGTGGCGCGCGGCGACCGGGCCGGGTTGCGGGGTGGGACCGGCGTTCGGGTCTTCGTTGTTCGATATACGGTCAGCGACCAGCGTCATCGTAAGTTATGCCGCTCGAAGAGAGATTCGTCGCGCCGCGCCCGGCGCGTGTATGTAACTCGGTGGTGGGGCCGTCCCGGACGGGAGGCCGAAGGTGACCGACGCTCCGGGGCCGCTTGCCCCCCGGGCCCGGTCGGATACGCTGTCGTCATGTCGGCTATAGAATCGCTTCCCGAGGGGTGTCGGATCCACCTTCATGTCGCCCCGAGGGCCAGCCGCACGAAGGTGGGAGGGCTCCACGATGGTCGGATCAAGCTGGCCGTGGCGGCCCCGCCGGTCGAGGGTCGTGCGAACGAGGAAATCGTCAAGTTCCTCGCCCGCGCTCTCCGCGTCGGCAAGTCGTCGGTCCGCATCGTCAGCGGCGAGACGGGCAAACGGAAGGTCGTCGAGATCGACGGCGTCAGCGCGGCTCAGGCGATCGCGGCCCTCGGAGTGAGCGACGCGGGATGAGCCGCGGGGCGACGTCTCGCGCGCGATCGCCGACGGGTCACGCGATCCCGGGACGCAGCGCAATGTGTCGATTGTGACGCACATCAAGAATACGGCAGTCTCGTCACATGCTCTGATTGACGAACGTACCCACTCGCTGTGAGTGGGCGGCGCCATCGGTGACGGGACGCGAAGAGAATGCGGACGCCGCCGCTACCCGCCGCACATCGGCGGCCCCACCACGAGGAGGTCGCCGCTGGTCTCACAGAGCGGGGCCGTGTCCGGCGCGGTCTGCCAGCACTTGATGCTGCCGAGCCCGCCGGGTCCATCCACGACGCCGTAGAAGTAGGGCACGTCGCAGCTGACCGGGGCGCCGATGCACTGGTTGCTGCCGTCGCAGGTCTCCGGCGCGCAGACGTCGTCCATCCCGGGACAGTCCGCGGTCCCGTAACAGTCGACGCAGGTGTCGGACGTGCCGTCGCAGAGGCCGCTCTGGCAGTCGCCGTCGCCCCCGCAGGCGTCACCGTAGAGGCAACCGGCGCAGCTCCCGCCGCAGTCGACGTCGCTCTCGTCGAGGTTCTGGAGGCCGTCGGCGCAGCACTGGCCGGCGACGTCGCAGGCGTCGCCGACGTCGTTGCCGTCGCAGTCCGCCTGGTCGGGGTTCGCCACGCCGACGCAGTTGTCGTTGCAGTCGGCGGTCAGGTCGAAGTCGTCGTCGACGTCCTGGACGCCGCACCCGCACTGGCCGGGCTCGAGCTTGCCCGGGTCCGCGGGGCAGCCGTCGTTGCAGTCGGCGGTGCCGTCGGAGTCGCTGTCGGTGTCGGGGTTGCCGCAGCCGCACTGGCCGGGGCTGAGCTTGCTGTCATCGTCGGGGCAGTAGTCGGTCTCGGTGCAGTCGGGGATGCTGTTGTCGTTGCTGTCGGTGAGGTCCTCGACGACGCCGCAGCCACAGACCCCGGGGGCCGTCTTCAGCGGGTCGCTCGGGCAGCCGTCGCAGGCGTCGCCGACCCCGTCGCCGTCGCCGTCGGTCTGTGAGGCGTTGCCGACGTCGGGGCAGTTGTCCTCGCCGTCGGGGATGCCGTCGAAGTCGAGGTCGACGAGCGCCGGCGGGAAGCCCGAGAAGTAGCCGGCGGCGCCGGTGGAGCCGTTCACGTTGAAGATGGCCACCGCGACCGTGTCCGTGGAGTTCACCCTGATCGTCCCGCTCACGTTGGCCTTACGATAGGTCACCCACTCGGACGAGCCGCTGACCGCGGCCGGCGCGACGCCGATGGCGGCGCCGTTGACCGTCACGCTGGCTCCGTTCCGGCCGACGACGGCGAGGGTCGCCGTCCCGAGCTGCTCGACCAGGTAGATGTTGTCGACCGAGGTCGCCGCGTCGGCCCCGAGGGGCGGGATGAAGTTGAAGCCGGGGGTCGCCGCCGAGTTGGAGCCGCCGATCTCCTGGAACATCAGGGCCGGCTGGCTGGTGGTCACGAGCATGTTCGCGTTGGCCGAGTACTGCCCGGTCAGGAACACGTAGCCGCCGGCGTCGAGGTTGGCGTAGGGCGTCGCGCTGCCGTTCACGAAGACGTCGGTGTCGTCGACCGTCGCCACGACGATGGGGCACTCCTTGGGATCGCCGTTGTCGGCGCCGCCCTTCATCAGGACATACTGGGTTCCCGCCTGGGTCACCGGCGCCATCTGGTCGGCGCCGGCGTCCTGACCGCCGGTCGCCGCCTGACCGCCGAGCCAGGTGCCGGAGTTGACGGCGATGGGCTTGTTGGCGGTGATGCGCGTGCCGTTGAAGTCGTCGACCGGGGCGGTACCCGGGTAGTTGGGATCGTGGATGCCGACGACGTAGCTCTCGTACTGCTGCAGGTCGACCGAGAACGCCCCGTTGGTCGCCGGTGAGCCGCTCCCGGTCCGTCCCGTCAGGATCACCCCGGGCTTGAACTGGTCGAAGGTGACGGTGGTGGTCCCGGTCTGGGTCGCCATCACGGACACGAAGGACCCGCGATAGCCATAATTCGAGCGTGTGTTCGGCATCACGCCGACCCGGAACTCGAGGCCGAGGGCCTTCTTGCCCTTCGCGGTCAGAGAGGCCGCCTGCGCGGAGGTCCGGTTGCGCACGTTGGCGTAGATGGGCTCGTCGGACTCGATGATGAGGCCGTGCTGAACGGCCGTGTTGAAGCCCGCCGCCCCGAAGACCATGTGGCCGAGGCCCTTCAGCGCGGTGTAGTTGCCGCTGAGGTGCCCCAGGTGCACCTGGACCGGCAGGGAGTTCTTGACCGTGCCGCTGTAGATGGACGCGCCGCTGCCGTCGGTGACGGTCACGGCGACGGGGGCCGCCGACGGGGTGGTCAGGGTCAGCCAGTGGTCGTCGACGCAGGACGACGTGGCGTCCGCGGCCCACAGCGCCGGGATCCAGTGCCGCGTGTCGAGCTGAGCGCGGGCCCCCGGGGCGCCCGCGACGAGCGCCGCCAGCCCGACAGCGAGCGCGAGGGCGACGCGGACGCCGGCACCCGCCCGGCGCGGTTCATGATGAGCGTTGGCCATGGACATCTGAGCCTGGTCGCGATCTGCGGAGAGTCCGCCCGACGAACGCGGCGGGCCTCTACGCTAACGGATCCCGTTCGCGGTTGCACGCACCGGGCGCGGGCCCGCGTCAGCGGATCGTCAGACGCTCGTCCGGCTCGGCCTTGGGGCACCGCAACTCGATCGGGCGCTTCGCGCCGGCCTCGGCGGGCAGCTCGATCCGCTGCGCGTCGCCGCCGGCCGTACAGCGCCAGCGGGCCGAGTAGCGCTTCGGGCATCCGGGCGCCGGGTCACCGAGGGCCTCGAAGTCGACGACGTAGCGACACCGGCGCTTGCCGGCGCAGGCCTCGGCGAGGTGCTCGGTCGCGTTGCCCTCGGGCGCCCCGCAGTTGTCGCCGTAGGTCGCGGCCCTCACGTCGATGACGTCGCCACAGGACAGGACCAGTCGCTCGCCGTCCTCGCCTCGGGCGAGGCGCTCGCGGTCCCCGGGGCCGCAGCCGAGCACGACCTCGAGGGTCTTGTCGCACCCCGGCGTCGGGTCGCCGAGCTGCTCCCGGTCGACGACCAGCCGGCAGGCGCGCGCGTCGCCGCAGGTGTCGCGGACCCAGTCGGTGGCGTTGCCCTCGGGCGCCCCGCAGTCACCTCCCCAGGTCGCGCGGGTGACGACCAGCGGGGGCAGGTCCTTGTCCGGCTTCGGCGCGCCCCGTGGCGACGGTCCTGCGAAGAGGAACGCCCCGAACGCGACGCCCAGCGCGATGAGAGGTCCGTACATGAGGCCTCCTCGACTCCGACTCGTGAGGTGTCAGGGCGAGGAGCTCGCGGCGGCTCGGCGGTGCGCTCTACCGCGTCGGGGACGGGCTCCGGGCCCGCGCGCCACCGCGCCGCCCTCGCCCCCGGGCATGCCCCGGGCGAGGGCGGCGGGCGGACCCCGTCACTATCGCGCTTCGCGGTCGCCGTGCCCAGCCTCGGGCCAGCGTGCCGCGGGTCCATGGGGTCGCGCCCGGCGTCGCCGGGTCAGGCCGCGGCGGTCAGCTTCTGCGCGGCGGCGACCAGCAGGTGCGCCTTGAAGGGCTTGACGATCCAGCCCTTGGCGCCGGCGTCCTTGGCGCGCCGGATCATGTCCGGCTGTCCCTCGGTCGTCAGCATGACGATCGGCAGGTTGGCCCGCTGGCGCCGGATCTGCTCGACCATCTCGAGGCCGTTCATGCGCGGCATGTTCACGTCCGCGATGACCATCGACAGGTCGCGGTTGAGCTGGACCTTCTGGACGCCGTCGACGCCGTCGCAGGCCTCGACGACGTGGAAGCCGGCCTGCTCGAGGGTGACCCGGAGCTGCTGGCGGACGGTGGCGGAGTCATCGACGACGAGGATCTTCTTCGACATGGAGCTCTCTCGGGGTGATAGCAGGTTGTGGGGGCTGTGTTGTGGGGGGTCCTGTCGCAGGACTGGGGGATCATCAGAACAGGCAGAAGTCGCCCTCGGCCATGCACTCGGTGGAGTCGGCGACGAGGGTGAAGGGCTGGATCTCCTCGGCCTTGAGCCACACGTGCACCGGGCCGTGGGCCGAGTCGAAGTGGAGGCAGCCGACGTCGGGCCCCGCCCGCAGCGCGAGGCGCGAGCCGACGACCGTGACCGGGGTGCCGATCGAGGTGTCGAGCCCCCAGCGGCCGAGCTCGTTCTTGAAGCGCCCGATGAGCTGGTTGGCGAGCTCGCCCATCCAGTCCTCCGGCTGCACCGCGTCGCCCATCGGGAAGGTCGCCTCGAGGACCTGCTGCGTCGCGGCGATGGCGAGGGTCGCGGTGATGCACTCGCCCACCAGGCCGATGACGCCGACGAGGCTCTCTCCGAACGCGTCGCTCGCGGGCTCGAGGGTCTCCGCGAGGGGGAGCTGATAGTCGGCGAACAGCTGAAGCGCCTTCTCACGGAGGAAGCCGTCGAGCTGCTCGCGATTCGCGGGGTCCATGGGACGTCTCCTTTCCGGGGGCTCAGAAGAGCAGGACCTCACCGGCCTCGACGGTCGCGCCGTCGTCGTCGACGACGATCTGCTCCTGGCGCAGCCCCCGGGTGTGCGAGCGGGTCGCCTCGCCGGTGGGGGCGAACCGCGAGCGCATCTCGGCGACGTCCCCTCCGCAAGAGATGAGGGCCTCGATGAAGCCGATGGCCTTGGACAGGTCGACCTCGATGAGCTCGAGGTCCTGTTGGACCGGGTCCTGGAACTGGAGCTGCGACAGCGCGTCGTACGCGAGGTCGACGACGTTGTTGAGCCGCGCGTCGCCGTTCGCGAGCAGCGCCCCGACGGAGTCCCGGAGCGCCTGGGACTGGCGCGCGACGCTGGAGAACTGACGCTCCACGCGGTCGGAGAAGCGGCGGGTGTCGCGGTGGATCTCTCGGGCCAGCTCGGCGACCACGGGCAGGACGTTGCGGAGCTCTGCCGTGAGCTCGGTCACGACGCCGTTGAGCTCCTCGACCTCTTCGTTCAGGCGCCGCATCTCCGAGGCGATGACGAGCATGGGCTTGCCGTCGTCGCCGAGCCGCGCGGCCTCGAGGGTCGCGTTGAAGGCGACGATCTTCGTCTCCCGGGCGACCTGGTCCATGCGCCCGCCGACCTCGGCGATGCGCTGGACCTGCTCGACGGCCTTGTCGGCGGTCCGTGTCTGGGCGTCGATGTCGCGGCTCAGGCTCTCGACGTAGCCGGTGACGGTCTTCGAGTGCGCGTCGATGAGGTCGATGAGGCTCCCGCCGTCCGACTCGTGCTCGCTGAGCTGACCGAGCTGCTCCTGGACCTCACCGACCTGGCTGCGAGCGTCGTTGACGATCCGGTTGATGCGGTCGCCTGCCGCGAGGACCGCCTCGCTGGACCGCTCCGCGGCGCCCTTGACCCGCCACATGACGTGGGAGCGGACGCGGTCGAGGGCGTTCACCGCGATTTGCGCCAGCCGTTGGAGATCGTGAGACAAACCCGGACACTCGCTGCTCGAAGACATGCCCGTGCCGAACCGCAGCCCGGGCGCTCCCCGATCAACGTCCCGACCGGCCGGCCGCTTTAGGGGTTTTGAGACCGCCTCGCGCCGCGATCTCGCGATCGATCAGTCGCGCACGGGCTCCGCGCCCGCTTCGCGTGTCCGTATTCTCCGATCGCCCGTGTCCGCGGTGGGGCTCACCCCGCGAAGAGCTTCACCAGGGCGACGACGAGGAGCGCGAGGGTCGCGATCTGCAGGCCGAGGCCGACGCGGTCGCCGGCTCCGGCCGCGGAGGTGGGTGTCGACTGGGGCTTCGCCGGCGTGACCGCTGGCGTCGTGCTCGTCGGGATGGCGGTCGTGACGGTCCGGTCCGCGGGCTCGGCGGCGGGTCGGTCGTCGAGCACCGCGAGGGCCTGGGTCTCGGCGCTCCGGAAGCTGGCCGAGCGGTCGCCCGCCGCCCCGTCGAGGTCGCCGGTGCGCAGGGCGAGGGTCTCGATGGCGTCCTCGAAGTCGCCGCCGTCGGGGATCGGCTGGTCGAAGTCCGGCATCACCGCGGTCCCGCCCGCCTCACCCGCGCCCCCAGCGATGGGCGGACGCGTCGGCCGCGGCGTCGACCGCGGGGCCTCGACGTCGACGAGCCCGAGGTCGTCGAGGGCGTTCAGGAGCTCCCGGGCGCTCTGGTAGCGCTCCTCGGCGTGCTTGGCGCACGCCTTCTCGATGACCCGCGCCAGCGCCACCGGCACGCCGCTGTCGGCGGGCACGCGAAGCGACGGGCTCTCCATGACCTTCACCGCGCAGTCGACCGCCGAGTCGCCGTCGAAGGCCGGGCGGCCGAGCAGCATCTCGTAGAGGACGAGCCCCACGGCGTAGAGGTCGGTCGCCGGGGTCACGTCCTCGCCCCGGAGCTGCTCGATGGGCATGTAGCGCGGCGTCCCGAGGGTCAGGCCGGCCTGGGTCAGGGTCTCGGCGCCGCCGGTCACCATCTTGGCGATGCCGAAGTCCATGACCTTGACGAAGTCCGGGTCGTAGCCGAGGGGCACGAGCATGACGTTGTCGGGCTTGATGTCCCGGTGGACGATGCCGCGGGAGTGCGCCTCCATCATGGCGCGCAGGATCTGCCGACAGATGTGGACGGCGCGGTGGAGGCCGATGCGCCCCTCGCGGGCGATCGCGTGGGTGAGGTCCCGCCCCTGCACGAACTCCATGACGAGGTAGAAGACGCCCTCGCGGGTCTCGCCGTAGTCGAAGACGCGGACGGTGTTCGGGTAGCTGAGCGACGCCGCGATGGTCGCCTCGCGCCGGAAGCGCTCGACCGCCGTCGGGTCCTTCTTCCCGTAGGTCGCCAGCAGGACCTTGAGCGCGACGAGGCGGTCGATGTCCGTGTGGCGCGCGCGGAACACGACGCCGAAGCCGCCGCGGCCGAGCTCGCTGTCGATGATGTAGTGCTGCCCGAGGATCTCGCCGGGGCGGGGCTCGCGGATGTCCATGGTGACCTCGCTCCTACAGGCCGAAGACCTGGGCGGCGTTGGCGGACAGGAAGCGCTCGCGCGGCTCGGGGTCGAGGCCGAGGGCGTCGAGCTGGTCGAGGCAGGCGCGCGGCTGGATCATCGGCGCGTTGGAGCCGAAGAGGACCTTGTGGCGCGGGCGCCTCAGGTAGTCGACGAGGACCGCCGGGTAGCGGCTCGGCTTGTAGGCCGAGGTGTCGATCCAGAGGTTTTCGAACTTGTGCGCCATCCCGAGCACCTCGTCGGTCCAAGGGTGGCCGATGTGGCCGGCGACGACGACGAGCTCCGGGAAGTCGAGGCAGACCCGCTCGAGATACGGGATCGGGCGGCCGGGCTCGGACGGGGCGATGGGGCCGGTCTGGCCGACCTGCAGGCAGAAGGGGATCCCGAGGTCGACGCAGGCGGCGTAGAGCGGGTAGTAGCGCCGGTCGTCGGGCGGCGCGTCCCAGAGCCACGGGAGCATCCGCAGGGCCCGAAAGCCCAGCTCGTTCACCGCGCGGCGCAGCTCCCGAACGGCGTCCATCGGCCGGTGGAGGTCGACCGCCGCGACCCCGACGAGGCGGTCGGGCAGGGCCGCGACCCACTCGGCGACCTGATCGTTGGTGACGAGCGGGCCGCGCGGGCCCCACCACGCGGTGAGCATCGCGCGCTCGACGCCGCCGGCGTCGAGGAGCCCCTGGGTCAGCGCCAGGGGGAAGGCCTTCGGGACGGTCTTCAGCCCGGCCCACTTGCGCAGCGAGGCGAACATCGGATCGGCCAGCATCTCCGGGGTCGGGTGCTGTATCCAGGCGTCGATGATGCGCTCGCCCATGGCGCTGTCCCCCCAACGTCGGCTCGGAACGGGTCTGGCCGTCATCCTTAACGAAAGTCGCGGCGGACGACCAGCCGGCCGCCGAGGGCGACGGCGTCGATGCCCGTGCCCGCGAAGCAGCGCAGGGCGTCGGCCGGGGTCTCGACGATGGGCTCGCCGGCGACGTTGAACGACGTGTTCAGGAGGAGCGGGACGCCGGTCCGGGCGAAGAACGCCTCGAGCAGCCGATGGAGCGGGCCGCCGTCCTCGGCGACGGTCTGGACGCGGGCGCTGCCGTCGACGTGGACGATGGCCGGGACGGTCGTGTGGCGCTCGGGCAGGGTGGGCACGACCCGCAGCATGAACGGGCTCTCCGGCGCGGGGCCGAGGTCGAACCAGGCGGCCGCCTCGCGGGCCAGGACCGCCGGCGCGAACGGGCGGAAGCTCTCGCGGTGCTTCACCCGGGCGTTGAGGTGGTCCTTGCCTTCGGGCCGGCGCGCGTCGAAGAGGATGCTGCGCTGGCCGAGGGCGCGCGGCCCGAGCTCCGAGCGGCCCTGGAACCACCCCACGACCGCGCCCGCGTCGAGGAGCTCCGCGACCGCGGCGTAGACGTCGTCCGGGCGAGAGACTACGGCGTCGGGCCCGGCGTGCCCCGCGGCGATGGCGTCCGCGATGTCCTCTTCGGTGTAGGCGCGGCCCATCGCGTCGCTGGTCAGCCGCCGCCCGGGGCGCGGGCCGGTCAGCCGCCAGAGCCCGTCCCAGGCGGCGCCCAGGGCGGTCCCGCAGTCCTCGGCGGCGGGCAGGACGAAGACCTCGTCGAAGAGGCCGCTCCGGATCACGCGCTCGTTGGCGATGCCGTTGAGCGCGACGCCCCCCGCGAGGCACAGGCGCCGGCTCCCGGTGAGCTCCCGGGCCCGCGTGGCCAGGTGCATCACGCCGAGCTCGAGGGCCTCCTGGACGCTCCGGGCGAGGTCGCGCCAGACGCGCGGCTCGCTCGGCCAGCGCTCGGTGGGGAGACGCCGACGCCGGATCCGCTCGGAGAAGACGAGCCGGCCGCCGTCGACGCGCAGGAAGTCGCCGATGGCGTGGCTCGCGTGGCCGTACGGCGCGAGCCCCATGACCTTGCCGGCGTCCTGCCAGCTGCCGAAGACGAGCTGCGCGACCGCCTGGTACATCGTCCCCAGGCTCGCGAAGGGCGGAAGCGGCGACAGCGGCCTCCCCGGGCCCGGCGTCGCGTCGGGCAGGACCCCGACGAGCTTCTCGCGGGGCGCCAGCCCGGCGGCGGTCCCGTGGTAGATCGAGCTGACCTCGCGACCCACGCGGGGGCCGATCACCGAGGCGCGCTCTGCCTCGTCGAGGTCCTCGACCACCGAGCCCATTCCGTCGACGACGAGCACGGCGGCGTCGTCCCAGCCGCTCGCGGCGAAGGCGCCGACGGCGTGCCCGCGGTGGTGGGTGCACAGGGCGCTCGGGACGGCGGACAGGGTCGGGTTGCGGCGGAGGTCGAGCTCCGGTGCCTCCCGCGAGCGCAGGGGACAGGTGACCACGAGGTCGAGCTGCTCCGGGCGGACGCCGGCCGCGTCGAGCACCTCGGCGATGGCGCGGCCGCCCTCGGCGGGGCGCAGGAAGTCGCGCTTGACGCGCGTGAGCCGCTCTTCCTGGACGGCGGCGAGGACCGCGCCGTCACCGTCGAGGAGGCAGGCCGCGCCGTTGTGGGAGGCGGCGAGGCCCAGCACGAGCGGGGCCCGGTGAGCGCTCACGACAGCGCGTGCTCCGAGAAGGTCCACCAGCCGGTCAGGGTGCTCCGGCGGCGGCCGACGACGGGCTCGACGGCGTGCCAGGTGTCGGCGTCGGGGGCGAAGACCGTGACGTCGCCGGCGTGCGGCAGCCAGCGCTGCCGGACGACGAAGCCGTCGGGGCCGGGGTCTCCGAAGGCGATGGCGCCGCCGTCCCGCGCGCGCCAGCCGTCGCAGAGCCCCACGCCGAGGGTCCCCTGGTAGCGGCGGCCGTCGGGGTGGACGCCCATGTAGTCGCCGTCGTCGAGGCGCCAGGCGTTCAGGGTCAGCCCGGGCGGGAGCTCGCGCCCGATGACGGCGCCGAACAGGGCGCGCGTGGCCGGGGCGGCCATGAAGGCGCGCCAGTCGGCCAGGGCGTCGTCGGCCACCAGGCAGCGCGAGGCGCGCACGAGGTCGGTCTCGAGGCGGGTGTATGGGAGGGCCGCGACCGCGGCGACCAGCGCGGCGAGGGCGTCGGCGGCGAGGAAGCCGCGCAGCACCAGGTAGCGGTGCCCCGCGGCGCGCTCCTCGGCCAGGCGACGCCAGCGCTCGGGGTCGCGCCAGGGCTCGGCCACCGCGTCGGGAAGGGCGGCGGCGGCGCTGTCCCAGTCGAGCTCGGCGACCTCGGTGGCGGCGGCGACCTCCGGGCGCCCGCGGAGCTTCGCGTCCCAGAAGCGCGCGCGGAGCTGGTCGGCGCAGGCTCCGACGAGGAGGCTCTGGCGGTCGAGCTTCATCTCGAGGATCGGGTCGCGCCGCCCGAGCGCCCGGGTCTCGCGCGGGCTCAGGGAGCAGACCCGCTCGGTCAGCGGGTCGAGCAGGTCGAGGCCGCCGTCCTCGCGCGGGCGGCGGAGGACCTCGGGGCGGAGGCGATCTTCGAGGGTGTCGTGGCCGTGCACCATGGATCCGAGGATGACACAGCGCCGCGTGGCGTGGAACCGGCGCCCGGCGAGCGCCCCCTCGCGGGCGTCTCTGCCTGCCCTGAGCGGTGCCTCACGACGCGCTGCAGCACCCCCTCGGGCTGGCGTCTGACCGATCGGTCCGCGATTCCGAACCCGCGCCGCCACATCTATTGGTTGCCTCGTCCGCGGTGGGCTGGCTAGGTTGCCCGCCGGGGGAACACGCCGAGGAGGTTCGCGTGGCTGGACGCATCGTTCGCACTTTGGGACTCGCTCTGACGTTGCTGGCCGCGTGTCAGCAGACACCCGGCGGTGACGCCACGGCCACGGCCGAGCTGCCCATCGTCAACGGCAGCATCGAGATGGGGTGGCCGTCGGTCGGCGCGCTGACCGCGTACTACCCGCCGAGCTGGGGCGGCTACGCGGGCGCGTTCTGCACGGCGACGCTCATCCAGCCGCAGTGGGCGCTGACGGCCAGCCACTGCCTGTACGACCAGGACGGCTACCTGATCCAGCCCAACCAGACGCGCTTCTTCCTCGGGAACGACGCGCGCCGCAGCAACACCTACAACGGGCCCGTCGACGGTACGCTGTACCAGATCGACGCGGTCTACCCGCACCCGAGCTACAGCGACTCGACGCTGTCGAACGACATCGCGCTGGTGCACCTGGCGTCGCCGATCAACTCGACCACGCCGATCGCGACGAGCACGAGCTACCCGCAGGTCGGGACGACGGGGACCTACATCGGCTTCGGGGCGACCGAGGGGATCAGCGAGACGGGCTCGGGCATCAAGCGCTCGACGACCTTCCCCATCAGCTACGTCTACTCGAACGAGGGCGTCTACGTGTCCGACTACAACGGCACCGGGACGTGCTTCGGCGACTCGGGGGGCCCGGGGCTGCAGCAGATCGGCGGCGTCTGGCAGGTCATCGGCATCACCTCCGCCGGCACCGGCTGCGCGCCCGGTCAGTCCTGTGACCCGGACCCGTGCAAGCGCCCGACGATCCACACCCGGGTCGACTCCTACGCGACCTGGATCGCGTCGACGACCAACACCCAGGCGCCGAGCTGCCTGAACAACACGGCCATGTGCGCGTGCAGCCAGGCCTGCCAGTCGAACGGCCAGTGCAACAACAGCGTGTGCCAGACGGCGAGCTGCGAGGACACCTACAACTGCCTCGTCAGCTGCGGCGACGCGACCTGCCAGACCGGCTGCTACGACACCGCCAGCCCCACCGCGCAGGGCCAGCTCGACGCCCTGTTCCAGTGCATCGACCAGTACTGCGGCAACGTCAGCGACAGCCAGTACGGCACCTGCGTGAACAACAACTGCGGCGCGCAGATCAACGCGTGCTTCCCGGTCGGGACGGGCGCCTGGACCTGCCGCCAGGTCTACGACTGTCTCGTCGACTGCCCGTCGACCGACAACACCTGCGGCAACACCTGCTACGAGCAGGGGACCGCCCAGGCGCAGACCGACCTCGACGCGCTGCTGAGCTGCCTCAACAACCAGTGCGGCAGCCTGTCCGGCGACGCCTTCCAGACCTGCGCCTCGCAGCAGTGCGGCGGCCAGATCGACGCCTGCCTGCCGACGCTGACCGGCGACGCCAACTGCAGCGAGGTCACCGACTGCATCAACAATTGCTCGTCGTCGGACTCCGAGTGCCCCTACGACTGCTACGAGACGGGCACCGCGAGCGCCCAGGACCAGTACGTCGCGCTGGTCGACTGCGCCGACACGAAGTGCGGAAACCAGTCGGGTGACGCCTACGTGACCTGCTACAGCCAGCAGTGCGCGGGCGAGCTCGACGCCTGCTTCCCGCCGACCAACTGCGTCATCACCGGCGGCGGCTGCAACGGCGGCGAGGCGTGCTACCCGACGCTGAGCGGGGCCACGGACTGCTACGCGTCGAACGGCAAGGTGTACGGCGCCGGTTGCGCGGACACCGACACGGCGCTCGACTGCGCCGACGGGCTGGTCTGTGTGGACGGCAAGTGCGAGGCGTTCTGCGGCACCAGCGCCAACTGCCCCACGGGCAGCACCTGCGAGCTCCCGTTCAGCGAGGGGACCCCGAACATCGGCGTGTGCGGCTGCACCGACGCCGACAACGATGGCGTCTGCGCCTCCGAGGACTGCAACGACGGCGACTCGAGCGTCCGACCCGGGGCCGCCGAGGCGTGTGACGGCAAGGACAACAACTGCAACAACCAGACCGATGAGGGCTGCGGCGGCTGCGTCGACAGCGACACCGACGGCTACTGCGTCGAGGTCGACTGCAACGACAACAACGCCGCGCAGAACCCCGGAGCGGCCGAGCTCTGCGGCGACAACCTCGACAACAACTGCAACGACGCCATCGACGAGGGCTGCTCGACCTGCGTCGACGTCGACAGCGACGGCTACTGCGTCGAGGTCGACTGCAACGACGGCAACGCTGGCGTCCACCCGGGCGCGGTCGAGATCTGCGACGGCCAGGACAACAACTGCAACAGCCAGACGGACGAGGGCTGCGGGACCAACAACGAGACCGATACGATCGGCGGCAACACCAGCGACGTGGTCGGCACCGACGTCATCGCCAGCCACCCGAAGAGCGACGGCTGCGCCGGCGGCGGGGCCGGTGCGCAGGGTCTGACGCTCGCCGGCCTGGCGCTCCTCGCCCTGGCGCTGCTGCGCCGCCGCAGGCTGGCCTGATGGCGAAGACGGCCCGCGAGGCGCGCGCCCTCGAGGTCCACGCGCGCCTCGCGGAGGTCACCCCGTCGCCGGTGGTCGAGCTCGACTTCGAGACCCCGTGGCAGCTCCTGATCGCGACCATCCTGGCGGCGCAGAGCACCGACAAGATGATCAACACGGTCACGCCGACGCTGTTCGCGCGCTGGCCGACGCCGGCGGCGCTCGGGGCGGCGCCCCAGGAGGAGGTCGAGGAGGTCATCCACTCGACGGGCTTCTTCCGGAACAAGGCCAAGGCGATCATCGGCGCGTCGAAGAAGCTGGCCGAGGACTTCGACGGCGTGGTCCCCGAGGACATCGACGACCTGGTGACGCTCCCCGGGGTCGCGCGCAAGACGGCGAACGTCGTCCTGGGCTCGGCCCTGGGCATCCCGGCCGGGATGGTCGTCGACACCCACGTCACCCGGGTCTCACAGCGCCTGGGCCTGACGGCCGAGAAGAACGCCGTCAAGATCGAGCGCGACCTCTGCTCCCTCTTCCCGCGCGACGGCTGGATCGCGGCGAGCCATCGCCTGGTCCTGCACGGCCGCTACGTCTGCAAGGCGAAGAAGCCGCTCTGCGGCGAGTGCGCCCTCGCCGACCTGTGCCCCTCCCGGGAGGACGCGCAGGCGTAGGCGAGGGCGGGCGCGTGGGCGTGGGCGTGGGCGTGGCGTGGGTGAGAGCGGAGCGGGCGCGGGCGCGGAGTGGGCGCGGAGGCGAGAGCGGAGCGGGCGCGGGCGCGGAGCCGCTGCGAGGCGAGAGCGAGCGCGGCGCGGAGCGGGTGCGCGGGCGAGAGCGGAGCGGGCGCGGGCGGGGCGCGGAGCGGGCGTTGGCGCGGAGCCGCTGCGAGGCGAGAGCGAGCGCGGCGCGGAGCGGGTGCGCGGGCGAGAGCGGAGCGGGCGCGGGCGGGGCGCGGAGCGGGCGTTGGCGCGGAGCCGCTGCGAGGCGAGCGCGGCGCGGAGCGGGTGCGAGGGCGAGAGCGGAGCGGTCGCGGGCGCGGAGCGGGCGTGGGCGCGGAGCCGCTGCGAGGCGAGAGCGGAGCGAGCGCGGCGCGGAGCGGGTGCTCCTCTGTGCCTCCGTGTCTCGGTGGTAAAAATCCCATTTGTAGCAACACGTTGCCGCTAAGTGCCCGGCATTGAGGCTACGGCGCCAGGCTGGCGGTGGTCGGGGCGCGGCGCCAGACCTTCAGTCGGAGCGGTCCGCTGGTCCCCCGGACGTCGGGCGAGTAGTAGGCGTAGGCCTCGGCGGGGCGTTGGGTGACGTCGCACGGGGTCGTCGCCTCGAGCCGGTAGCGTAGGACCTCGCCGCCACCCGGGCCGAGCTCGGTCAGGTAGAGGTTCACCCGGTCGCCGGTCTCGTCGAAGCGGGTGACCGCGGTCTCGCGGACGAGGCGCTCGAGGCTCTCCCGGTCGGCCACGAAGCCCGGCGGGACCGGGATCGTCAGGGTCGGCATCTTGACCGCCTCGGTCGACGGGTTCGCCACCCCGACGGTCATCTCCACCTGGCCTCCGGCGGCGACCCGCGACGCTCCCGCCGTGAGGTGGACGACCAGCCCCTCGGCCGTCGGGACCGCGGGCGTCGTGCCCTGCCAGCTCATCCGCAGGTCCGTGAACATACGGAGCTCCTCTGGCCCCGACAGGGTCAGCGTGTGCTCGCCTGGGGACAGCCCGCTCGGGAGCGTCAGGCTCGGCACCTCGGGGGCGTCGAGGTCCAGCGTCCCGATGAGCCCGCCGTCGAGCCGGACGTCCACCCGCCCGGTCAGCGGGCCGGTCGCTCCCCGCTGGGCGATGGTCGCCGCCCGGAGCGCCTGCACGGTCGCCTGGGTCGTCCCCCAGCCGTAGCGGGCGTCGCGCGCGCTCCAGAGCCACCGCAGCTCGCCCTCGGGGTGGCGTCCGGTGCCGGCGAGCAGCCGCGCCGTCGCCACCAGCGCCGTCGTGTCGACCTGACCGACGCGCCCGCTCTCCATGAAGAGCGTGCTCAACCCGCTCGGGTAGGTCGCGCCGTCGCCGTCCTCCTTTCGGATCCCGTCGAGCAGCGCGAGCGGCGTCGCCGGATCACCGCCGGCCCGCGCCTCCGCCGCCGCCCACAGCGCCAGCGCGTAGGGCCGCTCAGCCAGGTCGCGCCTGTGCTTCCGGAGGAAGCGGAGCCCCCGCAGGACGCTGTCCGACACGTCGCCGGTCTCGGCCAGCGACCAGGTCACGAACGCCGTCGTCGCCAGCGCGCCGTCGTCGGGCGCCCAGTGGGTCTCGGCCGGGTAGCTCCCGTCGCGCTCCTGCCGGGTCTCGATCCAGCGCCGGGTCCGCGCGATGACGCGCTTATCGACCGGATAGACCGCCGCCATGTCACTGAACTCCATCACCCCGAGCGCGGTCAGCGTCAGGTTCGCCGGCTTGGTGCCGAACCACGAGAAGCCGCCGCCCTCGACCTCGTACTTCAGGAGCCGCTGGTAGCCCTTGCCGACGAGCTCCCGCGCGTTGGCGACGATCCCGGCGTCGGCGCCCCGGCTCCCCTCGAGGAGGTGCAGGACGAGGAGGTTCGGGTACGTCGTGCTGGTGGTCTGCTCGAAGCAGCCGTGCGGCTCGCGCAGGAGCCCCTCGAGCCCGTCGAGCGCCTGGTCCGCGGCGCCACGGAACACGCGGAGCCGCCCGCGGACGGTGTCCCGGTCGGCGTCCTCGGGGACGCTGAGCGTAATCCGCTGCGCCCCCTCGCTCAGCTCGCCCGGGACGATGACTCGGCGCGCGATGCCTCGCCCCGCGACCTCGACGTCGCGGGCGATGGCGTCGCGCTCGCCGCGCGAGTCGCTCAGCCTCGTCACGATCCGCGCGGGTCCCGCGCGCTCGGCCATCGCGGTGAAGCGCGCCACCCGGGTCTCGCCCCGCGGGACGTCGAGCACCGCGGCCGCCTCGCCGGCGATCCGCAGCCCGCCCTCGGCCGCCAGCGCGATCCGGACGCTGCCCGACGCCTCGTGGTTGGTGACGTAGGCGGCGATCTCGTGGGAGTCGCCGACGGTCAGCCGCCGCGGCGCCCGGACCTCGACGAAGAGCGGCAGGTAGGTCTCGATGTGGCCCGCCCCGACCCCGACCGCGCCGTCCGCGGCGACGGCCTCGACGCGGACGTCCCAGCCGGTGACGCTGTCGGGCAGCGTGAAGGGGAAGCGCGCCCGGCCGTCGGCGTCGGTCGTCTCGCCGACCACCCACAGCGCCGTCTCGTCGAAGCGCTCCCGGAGCGGGGCGACGGCCGCCACCACGCGGCCACGGCCGCCGACGGCGCTCCGCACCGAGCCCATCGCGAAGCCGCGCGCGCCCAGGCCGCCACCTCCCGCGCCGACGCCGTAGTAGCCCATCCCCCCGATTCCCCCCTCGCCGAAGATGTCGTACCGGACCAGGTCGTCCTCGGTCCCCAGCGCGCCGTCCGGGCCCGCCGCGCGGAGCGAGATCCAGCCGTCGTCCGACTCTCGGCGCACCTCGAAGCGCCCACCCCAGGCGTCGGTCGCGAGATGCGCGGTCCGGATGAGCCGCGCCGGATCGAAGGGGCCGCGCTTCGCGAGCCGCTCGACCCGCTCGGAGTAGCGCCCGAGCGCGGTCTCCAGCGCGTCGAGCCGGTCACTGGCGACCTCGCGGGCCCAGGCATCCACGGTCCACGAGGGCTGGAGCGCCGTGACGTCCGCCCAGGTCCGGTCGACGCCGAAGGGGCTCGTCAGGGCGGCCCGCTTCCAGCCGGCGGCGGTCAGGGTCTCCGCCAGCGAGGACGCCATGGTCAACGTCCCGTCGGCGTGGCGGGTCACGACGGCGCCCGGGGTCTTCACCAGCTGATCGCGCGCGGCCACCACGATCTCGGCGGCGCGCGCCCGCTCGGCGAGGTAGCGGTCCCTGGCCGGGAGCAGGACCTCAGGCTCCGGCACGCTCAGCGGCACGCTCGCGACGAGGGCGCGCATGGCGGCCACCTCGACCGGCGTCCGCTCGGCGCGCCGGAGGAGCCGCCCGAACACCGTCGCCCGCGCCGCGAGGGCGTCGAGGTCGCCCTTCAGCAGCACGGCCGACAGCTCTCCCTGGGGTGTCGACAGGGCCAGGACGCGCTCGTCCACCACGGCCGCCACGAGCCCGGCGCCGGCCGCGACCCGGCCCAGCGCGTCGCGGACCGTCACGTCGAGCACCGCCCTCGCCCCGGGGCCGACGCGCGTGGGCGCCGCGACGCTGACGTCGAGCGTGTTGGGCGCCAGGAAGACGTTGGCGGCGCCCTCGCTGCGCTCGATGTTTCGCGCGCCGGGGGACCAGCTCGCGCTGTGGAGGCGCACGGCGGCGAGCCCGTACGTCCCCGCGGGCGCCGTCAGCTCGGCGACGACCTCCGTCCCCTCGCGCCGGCAGCGGGCGGTGGCGATGGGCGCTCCGTGACGGAGGAGGGTAGCGTAGACTGTGGCATCGGTGCTCGGCCACGGGGCGCGGACCCGGATCGGCGCGCCCGGCGGGACCACCGCGCGGTCGACGTGGACCACCCGGTCGCCGTCGCGCTCACTGCCGACCGGGACGCGAGTCGAGGTCTCCCCCTCGCGGCCGTCTGCGGCGGTCGCGGTCACCCGGACCACGACCTCGCGGGTCGCGGACTCCCACTCGACCCGGCGGATCGTCCTGACGATCGACGCTTCGAGCCGCGCCCGCGCCTTCACCGACCGTCTCGGGGGCGTCGGGAGCCGTGCGAGGAGGCGATTCGAGACGCAGGTCGTGACCTCCGCCGGCGCGTCCATGACGAAGTCGGGGCGCTCGGGGAAGGGGCGCACGCGCGCTGCGTCGAGGCGCCACCCGGCGCGACCGAAGCTCAGCTCGAGCTCGACGCTGTCGCTGTCGAGGCACCGCGCGACGCCACCGGCGGCATGCTCGAGGCTTCGCGGGAGCCGCTCGTCGAGCGTGTCGTCGGGCGAGAACGCCCGCGAGTGCCCGAGGTGCCAGTGGGTGACCTGGCCGATGACCTCGTCCTTGGCCCGCGGCTGGCTCCGCGGCGGGCTCACGGCGACCTCGGCGGCGCCCGGGCTGCTCCGCCGGGTCGTCCTCAGGACCTCGCCGCTCGTGTCCTCGACGGTCACGACGAGCCGCGCCGGCACCGGCGCCCCCGAGGCGTCGGTCGTCACCACGTGGACCGGCTGCGGGCGGCCGCCGACGAGCGAGTCGCCGGGCACGACGAGGGCCACGTCGAGGTGCGGGCGGCCGATCGTGACCTCTCGCGTCGCCTCGACGACCCGGTCGGCGCCGTCGACCGCGCGGGCGTGGATGAGCGCGGTCCCCTCCCGCAGATCGCCGACGTCGAGGTCGAAGGAGCGCGCTTCGCCGAGCGTCTCCCCCAGGACGAGGGGGCGGACCGCGCCCTGGGGCGTCCGGAGCTCGACCCGGAGGGTACCGACGACACCTTCGCCGTAAGCCGTGTGGGCGTAGACCGTGCCGGTGAGGCGCCGCGCGTCGACGAGCGCCGCCGCGTCGTGCTCGACGTCGAGGAGGAACGGCGGAGGTTCGAAGGGGCGGACCTCGATCTTCAGCGTGTCGCGGAGGTGGCCGCCGCGCGCCCGCAGCTCGTAGTCGCCGGTGATGAGGTCCTCGGCCAGGGGCAGCTCGCCGCTGGCGAGGCCGCGCGCGTCCGTCGTCACCCTTCCGCTCCAGACGTGGGTGCCGCGCGGATCGACGATGTCCACGGCGAGCGTGGCGCCGGGGACGGGGTGCGCGTTGGCGGTCCGGAGCCAGGCGACCCGCCAGCGGATGACGCTCCCCGGCCGGTACAGCGTGCGGTCCACACGCAGCTGCAGCGCGCTGTCGTCGACGACCTGCACGTGGCGGTCGACCGTGGCGGTCGCGCCGCCCGCGGTCGCCGAGATCCGGAGGGTGACGGCGCCCGGCTTCAGATCGCCTGGAACCACGAAGCGCGGCGTCACGTGGCCCGTGGCCGCCGTCCGCCCACGCCACAGGTCGCGCGCCACGTCGCCGGCCTCGCCGGGCGCCAGGGCGACGGTGACCTCCGCCCCGGCCTGTGGCGCCCGCTCGAGCAGCGCCGTCGCGAGCATGACGGTCATCTCGAGGCGGGCCTCGGCGCCGATGACCAGGGTCGCGTCGCTGGTCAGGTCGAGGTCGAGGATCGGCGTCGGGGTCTGGCCCGACGGTGGCGCGGCCGCCACGCTGGCCGGGAACAGGGCGATGAGCGCGAGCAGCGACGACCGCATGGGGGCCTCCTTCGGGCGGACGCAAAGCGGCGTCGTCCGCGCGCGGGGGCGCACGGCGACTCCGGGGTGTTCGACGAGGGACCCGCCGGGGCGTGCGGGCCGCGATCCGACGGGATCGAGGTGCTACGACACCAGCGCGCCGCCGAGGTTCCCAGAGGGCCGGGGAATTATTCCCGCGAGCGCGTCAACCCTGCGTATCGCCAGCGATCTCCCGGACCAGCGCGGGGAGCGTCATCGGGTCGAAGGGCTTCTCGATGAGGCCGAGGGCGCCGAGGTCGAGGCACCGCTCCTGCTCGCGGTCGCGGGTCTTGCCGGTGAGGAAGATCACCGCTGCGTCCTCGTGGCCGGGCAGGGCGCGGATCGCGGCCATCACCTCGACGCCGTCCATCTCCGGCATCCGCATGTCGAGCAGGATGACGTCCGGCCGGCCACCGTCCGTGAGGTGCGCGAGGGCCTCGGCACCGGAGCACGCGCTCGTGACCTCCCAGCCGCCGACGCGGCCGAGGGACATCTCGGCGATGAAGCGGATGTCGGGGTCGTCGTCGACGAGCAGGACGGTCCGGATGGGGCCGCCCCGGGTCACGACCTGCCGGCCTCGCGCGCCCGCTGGACGAGGCGGTCGAAGCCCTGGCGCGGCACCTCGACGACCTTGGTGTCGGGGGCCAGGACCGTCGTCTCGCCGAGGGCGCTCTCGCAGCTGACGCCGGCCTCGTCGGCGGCGCCGACCTTCCAGACCACGTCGGCCTGGAGGATCGAGATCCCGGTCTGGAAGCGCTTCGCCTTGTCGTCCTCGTCGGGGACCTTCGGCGTCTCGGCGTGCGTGAAGCAGCGGCCGGCGGTGAGGCTGGAGAGCGGGACGATTCGGCGCACGGTGACCTCCGTCGGGCGCGGGTCGACCTCGGCAACCTACCGCGAAGCGAGCGGTCGCGGAAGGCGCGATCGGGATCCGGGCGGCGTCTCGGCGATCGCGCGTCGCGCTCGCGACCCTCACGAGCCCGAACCCGGCGCGGGCGAGGAGCGCCCCATCACGGCGCGTTACATCGTCATGGTCGCCGCGACCGCCCGGACCCCGTATATTGCGTCGCGATGAAGCTCCGCCTCCCGATCCTCGTGTCGCTCCTCGCCCTGGTCCCCGCCTGCATCGAGGCGTCCCGGCCCCCGGCGGGTGACGCCAACGGCCGTGACACGGCTACGGAGGAGGACTCGACGTCCACGGCCGACGTGGACGTGGTGGTCCAGGACACCCGGGAAGACTCGGCCGCGCCGGTCGACACGGCCGTCACCGTGGACACGGTCCAGGGCTGCGATCCGGGGCAGTGCACCATCGACGGTGGCTGCGTCACGGACGGTCACGCTCGCGTCGGCTCGCCCTGCTACGTGTGCGACTTCGACCGCGACCCGACGGGCTGGAGCGCGCTCGACGAGGGCGCCCGCTGCGACGACGGCGACACCTGCACCCCCTCGTCTTCGTGTACGGCCGACGGGCGGTGCGTCGGCGCCCCGGACCCGACGTGCTCGAACCCGCCGTCCTGCGTCACCGACGTCACCTGCGCCGACGGCGATTGCGTCTACGAGCTCGAGACCGAGACCTGCCTCATCGACGGGACCTGCTTCAAGACGGCGGACCCCTGGCCGGGCGTCGGCTACTGCAAGGGCTGCGACCCGAGCAAGGACCGCTTCGCGTGGACCCCCCGGACCTCGGGCAGCTGCAATGACGGCGACGCGTGTACGGTCGACGACGTCTGTGACGGCGAGGCCACCTGCGCCGGGGTCGAGCTCGTCTGCGACGACCACATCGCGTGCACCAACGACACCTGCGTCGCGGGTCACTGCGACTACGCCCTCGACGAGGGCTCCTGCTTGATCGAAGGGAGCTGTTACGCCGCCGGGGTCTCGGCGGACCTGGAGACCTGTCGGACGTGCGAGCCCAGCAAGACCGGCAGCGCCTGGAGCCCCGCCACCGGGTCGAGCTGTGACGACCACGACGCTTGCACCGGGCCCGACATCTGCGATCACGGCAGCTGCGAGGGGCCGCTGCTCCACTACGACACCGAGCCCAACGACGACGGAGCCGACTTCGACCTGCTCCAGGCCGGCAACGTCGCCATCGACGCCGCGTTCCCGAGCGGCTACGTCCAGGGCAACCTGAACCCGGCCGCGGACGACCGCGACTTCTTCGGGTACGGGATGCTGATGAACCTCAACTCCGCGAAGCGCAAGCCCAAGGTCCACCTCCGGGGGCTCGTCGACACGGCCAGCTACAACCTCTGCGTCTGGGTGCGGTGCGGGGTCGGTGACTCCAGCGCCCACGAGCCGACGGTGGACTGCCCTGTCGGTGACCCGGTGAGCCTCCCCGGGAGCTGGGGCTTCAAGGGCTGCTGCACGCCCATCGCCGGCGCTACCGAGTGGGCCGGCGCCCTCCCCGCGAGCTGCACCGAGGACACGACGAGCACCGACCTGGGGATGGTGCGGATCCTGGTCGAGGCCGCTGACTCGAACCAGCAGGAGTGCCCCGGCTACATCCTGGACTGGGGCGCCATCGGCTACTGAAGCGCGTCGCGCCTGCGCCGGAGCGGCGGTTGCGGCCGGACGGGGGCGGGGGCATCATGCCTGCGCTCAGGGCCCGCGCGACATCGCGCGGCCTCGTCCAGCAGACACGGAGGAACGTCGATGGCCGACCTGGAGAGCTTCCGCGGCGAGGTCCGCACGTGGCTCGAAGCGCACGCACCCGCCTCGCTACGCGGTCGCCCGGGAGACCTCTTCCACGGCACCTGGGGGGGCCGGCGCGCGCGCTTCGAGAGCGATGATCACCGGCGCTGGCTCGAGCTCATGGTCGAGCGTGGCTGGACGGCGCCGACCTGGCCGACCGAGTACGGCGGCGGCGGGCTCTCGCGGCAGGAGAACGCCATCCTCCAGAAGGAGCTCCGGCGCCTCCGCCTGCCCCCGCCGCTCATCGGGTTCGGCCTCGTCATGATCGGGCCGACCCTGCTCGAGTACGGGACCGAGGAGCAGAAGCGCGAGCACCTGCCGCCGATCACCCGCGGTGAGATCCGGTGGTGTCAGGGCTACTCCGAGCCCGGCAGCGGCTCGGACCTCGCGTCGCTCCAGATGAGCGCCACCCGAAACGGCGACGGCTTCGTCCTGAATGGCCAGAAGATCTGGACCTCCTACGCCGACGAGTCCGACTGGATCTTCTGCCTCGTCCGGACGGACCCCAGCGCCAAGAAGCAGGCCGGGATCTCCTTCGTCCTCGTCGACATGGCGGACCCGGGCGTGACGACGCGCCCCATCAAGCTCATCAGCGGCGCCTCGCCCTTCTGCGAGGTCTTCTTCGACGACGTCCACGCCCACGCGCGCAACGTCGTAGGCGGCGAGAACAACGGCTGGACCGTCGCGAAGGCGCTGCTCCGGCACGAGCGGACGATGGTCGGCGAGGTCTTCGCGCGCTCGGTCGTCGGCGGCGAGCAGGAGCTGCTCCAGCTCGCGCGGACCGCCATCGGCCCGTCCGAGGGGCGGCTCGATGACGCGCTGCTCCGCGATCGCATCGCGCAGTCGGCGATGGACGAGCGAGCCTTCATGCTGACCGTCCAGCGCATCCAGGACGCGGCGAAGGCCGGGCAGCCTCCGGGGACCGAGAGCTCGATCCTCAAGGTCTACGGGACCGAGCACAACCAGCGCCGACGAGAGCTGGCGGTCGCCATCGCCGGGGCCGACGCGCTCGGCTGGGAGGGCGCGGGCTACGCGCCCGAGCACCTCGCGCTGACCCGGGACTGGCTGCGCTCGCGCGGCAACACCATCGAGGGCGGCACCAGCGAGATCCAGCTCAACATCATCGCCAAGCACGTCCTCGGCCTGCCGGACGGGGGGGCCCGATGAAGCTCGCTCTCGACGACGACCAGCGCCTCATCAAGGACAGCGCCGCCACGCTCTGGAAGGGGCGTGGCGCGGTCGCGCGGCTGCGTCAGCTCCGCGACACCCGCGACCCGGACGGCTTCTCCCGAGCGCTCTGGGCCGAGCTCGCCGAGCTCGGCTGGCTGGGGCTCCCGTTCCCCGAGGACGTCGGCGGCGCGGGCCTGGGCGTGACCGAGCTCTGCCTCGTGCTCGAGGAGGCTGGGCGGACCCTGGCCCCCGAGCCCATGCTCGCCACGACGCTCCTCGCGGGGAGCGCTCTGCTCCTCGGCGAGAGCGATGCCGCGCGGTCGTCGTGGCTCCCGCGGCTCGCCGCCGGAGAGCTCGTAGGCACGCTCGCCTGGCAGGAGCGGGCGCGCCGCGACGAGCCGGTGAGCTGTACAGCGGTCGCGCGCTCGCTCGGCGACGGTCGGGTGACGCTCCACGGCAGTAAGCGCGAGGTGATCGCCGGCGCGCAGGCCGATCTCGTCATCGTCGCCGCGAAGGACGAGGCCAGCGGGCAGCTCGGGCTGTACGCGGTCCCGGGCGACGCGGCGGGGCTCGTGAAGACGCCCCTCATCCGGGTCGACTCGTTCCCCTGCGCCCGGCTCGACCTCGACGGCGTCGAGGTCTCCGCCGCCGCGCGCCTCGGCGGCGCGGGGCTCCTGGCGACCGTGCTCGATCGCGCCGGCGTCGGCCTCGCCGCCGAGGCCCTCGGCGCCATGACGGCGGCCTTCGAGCTGACCCTGGAGTGGCTCCGCGAGCGGCGCCAGTTCGGCGTCCCGATCGGGAGCTTCCAGGCCCTCCAGCATCGGGCCGCCCGGCTCTACATCGACATCGAGCTCTGTCGCTCGGTGGTGATGGCGGCCGCGCGGACGGCGGACGCCCCGGCGGCGCCCGCGGCGGCCCTGGCCCAGGCGGCGTCCCTGGCGCTGGCCCGGACGACGGACACGTTCCTTCGGGTCGTGGACGAGGCGGTGCAGATGCACGGCGGGGTCGGCATGACCGACGAGCACGACATCGGCTTCTACCTCAAGCGAGCGCGGGTGGTCGCCGCGACCTTCGGCGACGCCGCCTGGCACCGCGACCGCTGGGCGCGATTGGCCGGCTACTGATTCGAGAGGAGCGCGACATGGGCAGGTTCGACGACAAGGTCGCCTGGATCACGGGCGGCGGCTCGGGCATCGGCAAGGCGTTGGCGCTGGAGCTCGCCCGCGAGGGGGCGGACGTCGCGGTCAGCGGCCGCCGCCGCGACCGCCTGGACGAGGTGGTCGCCGAGGTCGAGGCGCTCGGGCGACGCGGGCTCGCCGTGGTCTGCGACGTGACCGACGAGGACGCCGTCGCGGCGGCCGTCGACGAGGTCGTGGGCGGGCTCGGCAAGCTCGACGTCGCGGTCGCGAACGCCGGCTACGGCGTGACCGGGCGGATCGAGAAGCTCACCGCGGCGGACTGGCGCCGGCAGCTCGAGGTCAACGTCATCGGCGCCGCCACGACCCTCCGAGCCGCGCTCCCGCACCTCCGCGAGACCGACGGGCGAGCGGCCGTCATCGCGAGCGTCGCCGCCATGATGGCGCTCCCGACCCAGGGGCCCTACTGCGCGTCGAAGTCCGCGGCCCGGATGATCGGCCTCACTCTGAGCGCAGAGCTCCACGGCACGGGCGTGAGTTGCACGACGATCCACCCGGGCTTCGTCGAGAGCGACATCAACCGGGTCGACAACCGCGGCGTCTTCCACCCCGAGCGGGAGGACCGCCGGCCGGCCAAGCTCATGTGGCCGGCGGACAAGGCCGCCCGCGTGATGGCCCGCGCGATCCACCGGCGTAAGCGCGAGTTCGTCTTCACCGCCCACGGCAAGCTCGGCGCCTGGCTCGGGCGTCACACGCCGGGCCTCGTCCACTTCGCGGCGACCCGCAAGGGCGCGAAGAGCAGCTCCAAGCGCTTCGACAAGGCGTAGACGCAGCGAGCGGCGACGGTCAGACCGTCGCCGCTCGCCGCGTTCCTCTCACTCGCGGGTCAGCGGGCCGGGCGGATGACCACGTCACCGAGCGTCGTGCGCACGTCGATGAGGCCGGCGCCGTCGTAGAGGACGCCCTCGAGCTGTCCGGGCACGTCGTAGTCGACGTAGAAGTCGAGGTTTTCGACGTAGATGTTGCCGGGCGCGGTCGTCGTGCCGAAGAGCTCGGCGCCGAAGTCGAAGGGCACGGCGAGGTCGATACCGGCGTTGGTGGTGGCGAGGTAGATCTCGCCGGCGTAGTCGGGCAGCACCTGCAACGCGATGTACTGGTTCGACGTGGTCGCGCGGACGAGGTCGCTGGCCACGTCCGCCATGTCGATGGGGGCGTTCGTGGTGCGCGCGTCGAGCGGTCCGTCGTGGGTCGTCACGACGATGGGCGCGTCGTTCGTGCGGAGCACGGTGTCGCCATAGGTGGCGCGGAGCTCGACCTGCCCGTTGAAGGTCTCGACGCTCCCGACGGGCAGACCGTCGACGTACACGCCACCGTCGTTGGTGGCGACGTTCACGAGGACGTTGTCCGGCACGCGCAGGTTGAAGTCGATGCCGAAGTAGCGCGCGCGGACGCCGGCCGGGACGCCGACGTCGAGGACGACCGACTCGAGGCTGCCGGACTTCAGGATGGTGGTCGCGCGGGCGGCGTCGCGGGCGAGGGCTTTGCTGTCCTCGCCGGTGATGTACACGGTGTAGGTCCCGTGGATCGTGGTCGCCGTCGGGTCCCGGGTCAGGGCCACGGTCCCGTTGAGGCTGTTCAGGGTCAGCATCCCGTTGGGCGCCACCGCCGTGTCGAAGGTGAAGGTCTCTTGCGCCGAGTAGGTGCATCCGCCGATCAAGGTGGCCGCGCCGAGGACGGCCAGGAACGCTCGCATCGTCACTACCAGGGACATCGTCTCCTCCATGTCGCGTCGCGTCCGGACGGCCGCGGAGGGAGGATATTCAACCCCGCGAGCCCCGTCACGGACAGACTTCGCGCGACGCGACGAGGCCGTGACGGCGGCGCCGACATCGGGCTATATGGGGCCTCCCCACGCCGCGGAGGATCCGCCTTGCGTCACGTCGCGCTCGCCTGCCTCGTCGCCCTCATCTCCGTCGCCACGAGCGGCTGCAAGGGCTGCTCGGATCCCCCGCGCCCGGGCGTGCCCGACGTCGAGCCCTCGTCCTCCGGCGACGCCGCTGCCACCCCGGCGGACACGGCTCGGCCCGAGGACGCGTGGCGCCGCGTCAGCCCCGAGGGCGCCGGCTTCAGCGTGGAGTTCCCGGGCGAGCCCGAACACGTGACGCAGACCGTGACGTCCGGCTCCGGGGTCGAGGCGAACCTCGAGCAGTACAAGATCGTCGAGGAGCTCACCGGGCGCATGATGATGGTGTCCTACAACCCGCTCGTCGGGCAGCTCGTGGACTTCGGCGACACCGACTCGGCCCTGAAGAGCCTCGTCGAGGACCAGAAGGGCGGGCCGCGCCGAAAGCTGATCAGCGAGCGCGCCTTGGAACAGGACGGCTACAAGGGCTACGAGCTGGTGATGACGAGCGAGGACTTCGGGTCGACGAAGATGCGCGTCACGTGGCGCGTGTTCATCGTGGGGTACCGGCTGTATCAGGTCCTCGCGACCGCCAACGACGCCGGTGCCGAGGCCCAGGCCGAGCGCTTCCTGAGCTCGTTCCGGTTCACTGAGGCGGCGAAGGGGCCCGGCGCCGCCGCCGAGAAGAAGGACCTCTGGCGCAAGCACGACGCGGCGGACGGGACGTTCCGCGCGACCCTGCCGGCGGCCCCGGACGTGAAGGTCGCGCCCACGGAGACGCCCTGGGGCGAGCGCGAGGTCCGGACCCTGACGACGCTCAGCGCGTTCCCGCCGGCGCTCTACACGGTCGCGGTGATCCCGCTCGAGACCGCCGAGCAGGAGCTCTCGCTGGCGAAGTCCCTCGGCGCCTGGGAGGAGTTCACGCTGAAGGGGCGGGGGGAGGTCGCCCTGACGCTCGTGCGGCGTCAGGCGGTGGTGATCGCCGGACACACCGCGCGAGTCCTCGAGGTGACCGCGCGGCGCGAGAGCGGCGAGGTGACCGCGCGCTTCATGGGGCTCCCGTTCGGCGACCGCTTCTACGAGCTGGGCTTTCTGCCCCTCGACGAGGGCGCCGGCAGCACGGAGGCGAGCCGCTTCTTCGACGGTTTCGTGCCGGGCCTGGTCCCGCGTAACGAGGCGGCCGGCGGCGAGGACGGCGGCGCCCCCGAGTGACCGGGGGTCGTCAGGCGTCGGTGGTCGGCGTGCCCTCGTCGACCAGCGCGCCTTCCGCCCCCTCGGCGAAGGCCTCCGGCTCGGCGATGAAGCGTCGCAAGCATCCGGTCGAGCAGAAGTAGTAGACGCGGCCCTCGTGCACGTAGCCCTGGGCGGTCCGGTTCGGATCGACGGGCTTGTGGCAGACCGGGTCGTGGGTCGCGGAAGCTCTGGTAACCGGGCGGGTGTCAGCCATGAGCGCATCATCCGGGACGACGGCCCGGCGCGCAAGGCTCGCGACACCTCCGGGCGTCGAGTCGAGCGACGATGGGCCCGCGCCGTGAAAACCCGAGCGCAACACAATCTCATCTACCAACTTGGTAGCAGACGCGGGCCCATCGCCCTCTGTACACGGTTCGACACGGGCCGCGCGAAGGCAGGGCAACTGCCGCGGCGTTTTCACCCGTGGCAAGGCCGCACGCGGTGCGCCGAGGTCCGCAGGTGGGAGAACGTCGGCAGGTCCTGGCGCGGCCACAGGTGGAGGCTGCACGAAGAGAGGCCTGAACGAAGAAGGACCCGGAGGACAAGCCTCCGGGCCCGAAATAGGTGAGGCCCGGGAACCGAAGTTCCCGGGCCTCGTGCGGTTGACAGAGCGGCGCCCAATCGGTTGCTCCCTTCGGAGAACTCACCCGAGCTCGCTGCGCACCAGCCGTCGCCGGCGGGATTGCTGCCTCTCATCGTGTTGGCGTGGACTCCAGAGTGTTCGGTCGGCAGGTCTAGCGCCTTATAGGTTCAGCGCTTCCGCCTTGGTCTTGTGACTCACGTCACCAACCTTCGCGGTCTTCGACTCACCGAGTGGGGCCACCCAATGTTGGTCAGGTGGTCCATCCTCTCATGCCCTTGGCTTCACGTTCAGAGAACGACGTGCGCGGATGTGCCTGGCGTAGCCGCCTCGCGGCGGTCCCCAGACGGTACTCCCGTGGGATTTGGCGGCCCTTCGACGCTTCAGGAAGAGAGCAGCGACTCATGCCGGGCTTCCAACCCCGACTACGCGGCGCCTTCAGGTTTTCTCAACCTCTTGACGCTTTACTCCGCTCTCGACCCCTCCGGCCTTGTCTCATGCCGGTGGCGCCCATGGGCTTCGACCTTCAGCGGTTTTCCCTCTGCGGTAGCGAGGCTCGCCTCCCGGCGACCCTTGTCCCTCTTGCCGTTCCACTCACCCGACCGAGGTCGGCTTCGTCGCGGCTCCAAGGATTTGCGCACCCGCGGAGTCCGTTGCGCTGCGCCGGTGTTACCCGGTGAACAGCGCCCGATCCGCTCTTGGCTTTCTCCCCTTCGAGGTCTTCACCTCGTCGGTCTCGGCTGCGGGAGTGACCCCACAACCTCCTCTCTTGGGCTTCGGCACGACGCCCGATGGCCGAAGCCACCCATCGTCATGCCTGCTCTGCAAAGTTTCAGAGAACCGGCGAGGCAGGTCTTTCTCTTTCGAGAGAGGCCCTCCCTCCCTGGGGTCTTCGATCCTTACCCAAAACATCGCGAACGGCGTTTCGGGCTTGGGACCCCGACCGGCGACGCTCCGTAGCGCCAACCGCAGGACCGAGATTGCCCTCGGTTCGGGCTCCCCGCAACACGAAAAGTCGCTGTGGAAAAGTCCTTTTTTGTGACAATTGCGTGACAGGCGGATCCTCACCGTTTGTCCACAGATTATCCACAGAACGTATCCACAGGATGTGAACGGTGTTCGGTGATCGTGGACGCGATCGTTAACGCGTAACCTTCTGTTATTACGTGCGATCCACCGCGATCATCGCGCTCGGCGTGAAGGTTGCGCCTCTCCGATACGGTCGCCGTGTAGCGCGGAAATCCACAGGCCGTAGCTGAGAGCTGGCTCATTGGCGATTGCTGATGGCTCTTTGCTGCATCTGCGTCACGCTTGTTGGGTTCCCGTCGCAGAAATTCCTCGACGCGCCGAAGCTCGGACCACGCCGGGAGGAGCGGGAGCAAGTAGAACCGCGTACTTCACCCGGCGAGCTCCTGAACGTCGCTGAGCCGCCGGCGAGGGGCTTGGCGGAGCCCTCGACGGTGCCCATCCATGATGGACGCGCACGACGCGACGCGGTAAGCAACGCGCCAGCCCTTCGTCGGAGGAAAAACGAACATGCCCTTCCAGAACCAGCCCGCCTACCTCGGCACCCGAGTCGAGGCGCCCGAGGCGCGGCAGATCGTCCGCACGACCGAGCAGCAGGTCTCGTTCGTTCGCCGCGTTTACGCCTGGATGTTCGCCGGCGTCCTCGCGACCGTCATGGGGATCGCGATCGCGGTGAAGTCCGGCCTGGCCGAGGACCTGCTCTTCGCGGGCTTCGGGGTTCAGATCCTGCTCATGGTCGCCTGGATCGGAGGCGCGTACGGGGTCCAGAAGGTGCGCAACGTTCCCACCTGGAACGTGGTCGCCTTCGCGCTCTACGGGCTGATGACCGGCATCGTCATCAGCGGCATCGTGTACGTCGCCATCTTCATGGCCAAGGCCAACGGCCAGGCCGCGGGCACCTACGTCCTCCAGGCCGGCGGGCTGACGCTGGTCACCTTCGGCGGGCTCAGCGCCTACGCGTTCTTCTCCAAGCGCGACTTCTCGTTCCTGCGTGGCTTCCTGACCGTCGGGACGATCGCCCTGCTCGGCGCGCTGGTCATCGGCTTCTTCGTCGAGGCGACGGCGTTTCAGATGCTCATCAGCGTCTTCGGCGTGATGCTCTTCGCCGGCTACACCCTCTACGACACGCAGAAGGTGCTCCGGACCTACCCGGACGGCGAGCACGTCGCGGGCGCGATGACGCTCTTCCTCGATTTCGTCCTGCTGTTCGTCTACATCCTCCGGATCATCCTCCTCGTCGCCGGCGGCGGTAGCCGCGACTGATCGAACGCGACTTCGAGGAGCCGGATAGGCCGATGGGGGCCGGCCCGACGTGCGTCGAGGCCGGCCTCGTCGCGTCTGGGACCTCGACGTCCTCGGGCTTTCGAGGCGGGCGGGAACGTGGTAGATGGCCGCCCCTCGCGACGGAGGCGGGAGTGAGCGACGACTACGGCACACGGTTCGGCGGCATCGCGCGCCTGTACGGCCTCGAGGGGCTCGAGCGGCTCCGCCGCGCTCGCGTCATGGTCATCGGGATCGGCGGCGTGGGCTCGTGGATCGCCGAGGCCCTCGCCCGCTCGGGGGTCGGCGAGATCCACCTCGTCGATCTCGACGACGTCTGCCTCACGAACACGAACCGGCAGCTCCACGCGCTGACGGCGACGGTCGGCCGGCCCAAGACGACGGTCATGGCCGAGCGCGTCGCCCAGATCGCGCCCGAGTGCCGCGTCGTCGCGGTCCACGACTTCTTCACCGCGTCCAACGCCGCAGACCTCGTCGCGCCCGAGCTCGACTGGGTGGTCGACGCCATCGACGGCTTCCGCCACAAGGTCGCGCTCATCGTGCGTTGCCACGAGGCCGGGGTGCCGCTCGTGACCATGGGCGGCGCTGGCGGGCGCCGCGATCCGACCCGGGTGCAGGTCGCCGACCTCGCCGACAGCGAGGGCGACCGGCTCCTCCACCGGGTCCGCAAGGAGCTCCGCCAGAAGCGCGGCTACTCGCGCAAGGGGCGGTGGAACATCCCCTGCGTCTTCAGCGCCGAGCCTCCGGTCTTTCCGACCTCGGACGGGGGCGTCTGTGAGAGCCGCGAGCAGGCCGACACCCTGCGCCTCGACTGCGCCTCGGGGTTCGGCACCGCCAGCTTCCTCACCGGCGCCTTCGGGCTGGCCACGGCGTCGGTGGTCGTCAGCGCCCTGGCCGACGGGAGGCGCCCGCTGCAGAAGCCCGGGCGCGGCCACTGAGCGCCGTCACCGAAGGCCGTACAGCGTGACCAGGGCGCGCCCGCTGGCCGCGCGGCGGCTCCGGTAGACGAAGGCGACCTTGCGGACGACCCGGGCGTCCCCGGGCAGGTCGATGCGACGCGTCCAGCTCTTCTTCGAGAAGAGGAGCCGCGTCGGGGGCGACCAGACCTCGCCGTTTCCGAAGGTCACGCGGATGTCGTACATCTCCATCGGGCTCTCGGCCACGCTCACCCGGAGCGCGCGGAAGCGACCCTTGACGCGCCCGACGCCGATGACGTCGCGGTCGACGCTCAGGTCGACCTTGCGCTCGCCGAGGAAGAAGACGCCCGGCTCGACCTCGGCGCCGGCCGGCGGGCCCGAGGCGCAGGCGCCGAGCGGCAGCAGGAGGGCGAAGGCGAGGGCGAGGGCGATGGGCGTCCGCATGGCTGGGCTCCGGTTGTCGTTGGCGTGGATCGACCGTCGCCCGAAGGCCGGCGCGCGTCAACGCGGCCCGCGGGCACTCGGCGGGCGGCCACGAGAAACAAAGACGCCCCGCGCCGAGCGGCGCGGGGCGTCCGATGTCATCACCGGGCGATGTGGCCTAGTAGCGGTAGCCCTCGGGCTTGAACGGGCCGGCCACCGAGACGCCGATGTAGGCGGCCTGCTCCTCGGAGAGCTGGGTCATCTTCACGCCGAACTTGTCGAGGTGGAGCTGGGCGACGCGCTCGTCGAGGTGCTTCGGCAGCACGCGGACGCTCTTGCCGTAGCTCTCGGCGTTCTTGTGGAGCTCGATCTGGGCCAGGGTCTGGTTGGTGAACGAGGCCGACATCACGAGGCTCGGGTGGCCGGTCGCGCAGCCGAGGTTCACGAGCCGCCCCTCCGCCAGGATGAGGATGGAGTGGCCTCCGCCGTTCGGGCCGTGGGTGGTGTTCGCGAACTTCCACTCGTGGACCTGCGGCTTGATCTCGATCTTCTCGACCTCACCGCGCTCGGCCATCGCCTCGAGGCCGGCCATGTCGATCTCGTTGTCGAAGTGGCCGATGTTGCAGACGATGGCGTTGTGCTTCATCTGGGCCATGTGCGCGGCCGTGATGATGTCCTTGTTGCCCGTCGCGGTGACGAAGATGTCGGTGTTCTCGAGGGCGTCCTCGACCGTCGTCACGTCGAGGCCGTGCATGCACGCCTGGAGCGCGCAGATGGGGTCGACCTCGGTCACCGCGACCTTGGCGAACTGGCCGCGCAGCGACTGCACCGAGCCCTTGCCGACGTCGCCGTAGCCGCAGACCAGCGCGCGCTTGCCGCTCATGAGGACGTCGGTGGCCCGCATGATGGCGTCGACGAGCGAGTGACGGCAGCCGTAGACGTTGTCGAACTTGCTCTTGGTCACCGAGTCGTTGACGTTGATGGCCGGGAACATCAGCGTCCCGTCCGTGGCGCGCTGGTAGAGGCGGTGGACGCCGGTGGTCGTCTCCTCGCTGACGCCGCGGATGCCCTTGATCATCTCGGTCCAGTACTCCGCCCCGCGGGCCTCGCGGACGTCGCGGATGACCTGGAAGACCACGCGCTCCTCGACCGAGCCGGCGTCATCGAGGTTCGGGAGCGTCCCGGCCTGCTCGTGCTCGTAGCCGAGGTGGACGAGCATCGTCGCGTCGCCGCCGTCGTCGAGGATGAGGTTGCAGCCGCCGTGCCCCGGCCACTCGAGGGCCTGCAGCGTGCACCACCAGTACTCCTCGAGGGTCTCGCCCTTCCAGGCGTAGACCGCGACGCCCTGGGGGTCGTCGGCGCTGCCGTTCGGGCCGGCGGCGACCGCCGCGGCGGCGTGGTCCTGGGTCGAGAAGATGTTGCAGGACACCCAGCGGACCTCGGCCCCGAGCTCCACGAGGGTCTCGATGAGGACGGCGGTCTGGATGGTCATGTGGAGCGAGCCCATGATGCGCGCGCCCTTCAGGGGCTGCTCGGCGCCGAACTGCTCACGGAGCGCGGTCAGGCCGGGCATCTCGTGCAGCGCCAGGTCGATCTCCTTACGGCCGAAGGTCACGACCTCGGGGGTCAGCGACTTGACCTTGTAGGGGGCGCCGGCGAACAGCGGGAGGCCGGTGGACATGAACGTCGGGACGTGGGTGACGGGGTTCGCGGACATCGGTGCTCCTCGAGGGCTCCAGTGGGCTCCGGATGATTGAGGATGGTCATTCATCCGTTCATGCGGATGGGCGGATGAATAGGGCCCATCGCGCCGAGAATCAAGCTCTGAGTCCAAAAATCTGCGGGCGGCGAGCGCATCGGCGCGCCGGCCGTCGCTGGATCTCACCGATCCCTCGCGAGCGACCGGCTCGTTCAGGCGCGGTCGCCGGATCGCCCGGCGTCGACCGGTCGGACGAGGCGCGCCACGAAGAGCGACGGGCCCTGAGCGTCCGGGTCCGGAGGGAGCCCGGAGAGGTCGAGCAGCCCGAGCCGGGCGGACTCCGCGTGGGAGCGGATGGCGTCGGGCGTGAAGCCGAGGTGCTGATGTCCCATGGTCTGCCGGTACTCGGCGCGGTCGTGGGCGACCATGTCGAGGACGATCGCGAGCCCACCCGGGCGCAGGATGCGGCGCGCCTCGCGGAGCGCCGCCACAGGGTCGGCGATGTGGTGGAGGACGAGGAGCAGGAGCGCGGCGTCGACGGACGCGTCGGCGATGGGGACGGCGGTCAGGTCGCCCTCGTGCAGCTCGACGTTCGCCGCGCCGTCGACGCGGGCGCGCGCTGCGTCGAGCATCGCCGCCTCCTGGTCGACGCCGATGACCCGGTCGACGACCGGGGCGAGTCGCGCGACGGTCTCGCCCGTGCCGCACCCGAGGTCGGCGATGGTCCAGCCCGGCGGCAGCAGCGTCAGGAGCGTCGGTAGCGTGAAGGTCTGGCCGTAGAGCTCGTCGCGGAGCGCGTCCCAGCGGGCGGCGACGCGGCCGAAGAAGGCGCGGGAGTCGACCTGGCGCTGGGCCAGGACGCTCTCGAGCCGCGCGAGGTCCGCCGCGGCGGTGAGCGTGCTGCCCGGCTCGTCGCGGACGAGGGGCCAGAGGCGCGCGGCCTCGGGATCGAGGGTGTCGGCCGCGAGCGAGACGCGCGCGGAGGGGCCCTCGGTGCGTCGGTGGATCCAGCCGTGGACGAGCAGGACCTTGAGGTGCCGGCTGACGGTCGACTGCGGGAGCTGAAGGACCCGCGAGAGCTCGCCGACCCCGAGCTCCTCGCGCTCGAGGACCCGCAGGATGCGCGCGCGGATGGGCTCGGAGAGCACCGCGAGGTGGCCGAAGATGCCGCTCTGATCGGCGTCGCTCATCCCCGGCGTGGGCGCCCGCGGGTCGGGCTCAAGAGGTCCACTCCAGCTCGATGATGTAGTCGCGCGGGCTCACGTCGACCCCGCTGATGGAGGTCAGGCGCTTCTTCATGAAGGAGAACATGGTGCGCATGCTCATCATGTTCAGCAGGCGCCAGGTGGGGTTTCCGAAGACGTCGGCGCCCCGGAAGTCCAGGCGGGCCGACCGCGCGTCGGCGCTCGCGTCGAGCGAGCCGACGGTGCAGACGCTGGTGTGGTAGCTGCCCGCGCGTCGCAGGACGGCCGTCGGGCCGAGCTGTGCTGCGACCCAGCGCATCACCTTGTCGCCGGTGCCGGAGGTCTCCGCGAAGAGGGCCTCGAAGCCGAGCATGTCGCCCTCGCACCACTCGTCTACGATGACCTCGGCGAGCCGCAGCTGCACCCAGATGGGCATCCAGTCGCGCTTGGTCGGCACGTCGGGCAGCGTCTTCGCGTGCAGGCCGAGCAGCTCCCGGACCCGGTCCGTCGCCCTCGGGCCCCAGTGTCGCGCGACGTGGGTACCCCAGGCGCGCAGCGCGTTGCCGCGGAGCTGCCCGGGCAAGGCGAGGGTCCGCTCGAGAGGCCAGCGGGGGGTGGCGGCCAGCTCTTCGATGGTGACGCGACGGCTCACGGCGTCGGACTGTTAGCAGCAGTTGCGGGGCTTGGCGAGAACTTCTTGGCCATCCGCGCTCGGAGCGCCGCGCGATTGCCGAGTGCCAATCGCCACTGGTGACACTTGTGCGTAACGAGATTCGCAGCGGTGTGAAACGGCGTTCTCCCTGTCCTCACCTGCCCCGTAACTAGATCGGAGGTGTCACCTGAGGGGCGCCAAAAAGCCTGAAAGAGGAAGTTGCGCAATTGGCGGGAGGGTGTATGTTCCGCCCGTTCCCGAGCCTTTCTGAGGAGGACTCAAAATGCGTCTCACCAGCCGTCTGCTTTCGGCCGGAATCATCACGGCCATGCTGCTCGCCCTCACCGCGAACGCCAACGCGTCGCGGCGGTCGTCGCTCCACGGCGACATCCTGCTCGAGGACGTCACCGACTCGTTCTTCATGCCGCAGCTCCTGCTGAAGTACCGCAACCTCATGCGGGTTCAGATGGGCAGCGACGCGTCCACGGGTGACGGGCTTCTCATCTTCGGTACCGACGCCATGGCCTTCGGCGTCGTCGCGCACCGCGGCGACAACGTCTCGCCCTCGGGCTCGGTCATGCTGTCGGCCGCTGGGCTGCCCGGTATCCTCACCGGCGCTCAGTCGTTCCCGCTGCTGACCCAGTTCGGCACCCCCAGCACCATCGTCGACCTGCTCATGGCGATGAAGCTCGGCGGCGACGCGGGCCTGGGCTTCCGCCTCGGCATCGCCAACGCCGGCACCAGCACCACCCCCGACGGTGGCGACTCGACCGGCGTCTCCCAGACCTCGCTCAACATCGGCGCCGGCTACTCCATGCTCGGCGAGGCGCTCCGCATGGACCTGAGCCTCAACCTCAACATCGGCCTCGGCAGCGACACCACCGCCGGCGTCGACAACGAGACCTCGGGCAACGACATCAAGATCGGCCTCAACGGCCGCTTCTACCTCCCGATGGAGGAGCAGGTCGAGCTCGGCATCATCGGCGGGATCAACCTCGGCTTCGGCGGGATCACCCAGTCCTTCGGCGGCAACGAGAGCTCGAGCAGCAACTTCGACCTGTCGATCGTCGCCGGCGCCGGCCCGGTCTACAAGCTCGCCAAGGCGCGCATCGCGGCCTACGGCTTCCTCGGCTTCAGCACCTCGTCGATGGACCCGAACACCGACGCCGACAACGACGACAGCAGCACGACCACGATCACGATCCCGGGCGTCCACATGGCGCTCGAGGTCGACGTGACCGACTGGTTCGTCTTCCGCAGCGGCCTCGAGTACGCCTGGCGCATCTCGAGCGACAGCGACGCGGCCGGCAACTCCCAGGGCTCCAACAGCGGGTCCTTCGGGTGGAGCGGCGGCTTCGGCCTCGTCTTCGACAAGTTCACCATGGACTTCGCCCTGGAGAACTCCTTCTTCACCACCGGCCCGAACTTCATCGGCGGCCAGTCCGGCTTCGCCAGCTCGGTCACGGCGGCCTACAGCTTCTAGTCGCGCACCGGGCCTCGCGGCCCAGCGACGGAACGTGAGAACGCCCGCAGGTTCCGGCCTGCGGGCGTTTTCTCTTGTGGGGCGGACGCGGGAGAGTCGACGCCGCCGACGCGGTGGGGGGAGCGAGCAGAGGGCTCTTCGCGTCCTCTGGTCGGCCGTGGCTCACTTGCCTCGACCTGCGGAACACGGTGCGACGACCGGCCTACCTGCGCGTACTGCGTGGCGGGAGCAGCATCCGGGCTCGCGACGCCGTGAGCCACGGAGACACAGAGGACACGGAGAAAGCGTCGTGCTCTCTGTGTCTCCGTGGCTCACTCGCTTCGACCTGGGGGGACTCGGGTCGGGCTGCCGTCGAGGCGCCCCGCGGTGGGACCCCTGCCAGATCAGGCCCGGCGGCGCCGGGTCGTCAGCAGGGCGAGGGCGGCGAGGGCGGCGAGGAGCCAGGTGGCGCCTGGGTCTCCGCCGCTACAGCCGCTGTCCTTCTTGCCGCTGGTGGCGGCCCGGACCTCGAAGGCGTCGGACAGCGTCGCGCTGGCGCCGCCGGGGTTGGTGACGATCACGGTGTAGCTTCCGGCGTTGAGGTCGGCGGGGACGGAGCCCGTCAGCACCTGGCTCGATACGAAGGTCGTCGTCTCCAGCGTCCGGCCGCCGATCAGCACCGTCGCGCCGTCGAGGAAGCCGCCGCCGGTGATCGAGATCGGCGTGGCCTGACCAGCGAGGCCGAAGTCCGGGGAGATGTCGTCGATCACCAGCTCTGCCGGCGGCGCGACGCACAGCCCGGCAGCGTCGCAGCTGTCGTCGCCGGTGCAGCCTCCGCAGGTGCCGCCGCAGCCGTCGTCACCGCACGCCTTGCCGGCGCAGTCGGGGGTGCAGATCGGGTCGCACTGGCCCGAAACGCAGACCTCGTCCGTATCACAGCTGCCGCAGACGCCGCCGCAGCCGTCGTCACCGCACTCGCGATCGTCGCAGTACGGCGCGCACGGGGTCACGCAGCCACCGTCGACGCAGGTGTCACCGTCGTCGCAGGTGCCGCAGCTCCCGCCGCAGCCGTCGCCGCCACAGCTCTTGTCTGCGCAGTCCGCTACGCAGTCCGGCACGCACAGCCCGGCGTCACAGTGGTCACCCACCGCGCAGGTGCCGCAGCTCCCGCCGCAGCCATCGTCGCCGCACGCGCCCTCGGCGGCGCAGCTCGGAGCGCACGGCGCGATGCACTTGCCGGCGTCGTTGCACGTGTCCGGCGCGCTGCAGCTGCCGCAGGTGCCGCCGCAGCCGTCGTCGCCGCAGACCCGCCCCTCGCAGTCGGCCACGCACGGCACCTCGCACCAGCCGGCCTCGCAGACGTAGCCGCCGGCGCAGGTCCCGCAGGTCCCGCCGCAGCCGTCGTCGCCGCACTGCTTGGAGATGCAGTCGGGGATGCAGCTGACGCACTGGTCCTGGTAGCACTGCAGGCCACCGGTGCAGGTGCCGCAGCTGCCGCCGCAGCCGTCCTGGCCGCAGCTCTTGCCGTCGCAGTCGGCGACGCACGGCGCGTTGGCGACCTCGGCCCGCAGCCGCATCACGAAGTCGCCCGTGACGCCGGCGTCCTCGGCCCACATCCAGGTCTTGTTGCCGGAGCACGAGCCCAGCGGGGTCACGGCGTGCATGACGTTGGCGTAGGGCGTCGTCACCTGGTCCTGGATGGTCCCGACGCCCTGGCAGCCGCACCCGCCGATGTCGGGCCAGTAGATGCACTCGATGACGCCCCAGGCGTTGGAGGTCGTCTCGGTGGGCGAGTCGCTGAAGCGGATCACCAGGAAGATGTTGCCGTCGAAGATGAGCGGCGGGTGGTTCTGCTCGTCCTCGAGGTCGAAGGTGATCGAGTAGCCGATCCCGCCCTGGAGCGGCATCCCCAGGTCCTGGGTGTTCGGGTTGAAGATGGAGTCGGTGCCGGCGACGAAGATGGGCTGGTTCCCCGGGTTCGGGCCGGTCGAGTCGGTGTTGTAGACCTCGATCTGGGCGTTCGCCATCAGGCTCGGGTCCAGGGGGGCTGCCGCCAGGATGAGGTCGAAGCCCGTGATCTCCAGTGGGTAGGCGCCGGGCGCCGGGCGGAAGATCTGGCCGAAGGCCTCGCCCTGCACGAAGCCCGGCTGGGTCGCCAGCTGCATCCCGTTCATCTGGGCGAGCGCCGTCGCGAAGTCCGTCGGGAACTGGTCGTGCTTGTAGATGTGCGGGACGGCGCCGGCGGGCGCGGTCACGAGGGACGCGAGCGCGACGCTGAGGGCGACGGCGGACGCGATGGCTAGCCGGTTCATGGGGGCTCCTGGCGAGAACGGCTCAACCCTAGCGAAATCCGTCGAGGGAGTCAGGCCCGAATCGCGTGGCGCGTACCCTCGGCTCAGGACTGCGCGGCCTCTTCGGCCTCTCGGTCGAGGCGGGCGACGTGGTCGTCGATCGACTCGGCCGCGTCGTGGACGAGGTGGAGCTGCTGGACGGTCAGGACGATACCCAGCACGAAGGCGCCGAGGTCGATGACCGTCGTCATCGACCGCAGGTCGCTGGCCTCGCTGGCGCCGAAGACGAGCGACAGGACGAGCATCAGGGCGAGCACCGGGAGCAGCGTCGCGATGCGCTTGGCCCGCTGGGGCAGGGCGCGCTCGCCGAGGGTGTCGCCGAGGCGGGCGAGGGACCACGCCAGGACCAGCGGCGCCGCCAACACCAGGCCGCCGGTGACGAGCCCCGGGACGACGACCGTCATCGGGGAGGCGAGGTTGGCGGCCGCGAGGACGATGAGCAGCAGGATCAAGAGGTCGCCCACGAAGACCAGGCTCGCCAGCGCTCCCGCCCATTGGGCGATCCCGTGCCCTCGGGTGGAGCGCGGGATCCGCCGATAGCGCATGGCGCCGAGCGCCGCGGCCAGAGAGCCCGACGCCAGCCCGAGGCTGACGATCAACGCGACGAACCACGCCAGCGCGCCCCCGCCCATGTGGCTCGGCGGCGCCACGGCCGCGACCAACGCGACCGCGACCCGCGCGACGAGCCCGCCGAAGTAGAGGCGGAGGCCGTCTCTAGCGTCGAGCCAGCGCTGCCGCTCGGGGCTCGAGGGCGGGGCGACGTGCAGGCCGAGGAGGCGCTCGTGCCGCGGGATCCAGCGCTCTCCGTCGTCGCTGTCGGCGGCGGCGCTCGCCGGGGCCGTGCGTCCCCGGCGCCGGTTCTCGAGCTTGACGACCCGGTACGGCGCGTCGAGCGGGACGTCCTCGATCTCGACCGGCGGCGAGGCGGCCCGGGAGAGGCGGCGCGCGAGCCGGTGGATCGGGAGCAACGTGAGGCCGAACACCGGCACGACCAGGACCCCGAGGAGCGTCCGCCAGGCCCCGCCGTCCGGGGTCGCGAGCGCGCCCGTCAGAAACGCCGCGGCGTAGAGCCCCAGGAACAGCACGAGCGCGACCTGACCGACGAGGGCGAGCCGAACCACCGGGCGCGCTCGGGCCAGCACGGCGGCGCGCGCGACCCCGGTCAGGAGCGACGCCGCCGCGGCCAGCAGCGTCATGTGGCCGAGGAGCTCCAGCCCGGCGAGGCGCTCGGGCGGGAGCAGCTGGAGGAGCCCGGTCACCGCGCCGACAGCCTGGGCGGTAGCCGCGAGGAGCGTCGCGAGGAGCGCCGCCACGATGGGCAAGCGCGCGCCGGTCTGCGCCGGCGCGGCGCGGCAGCGCCCGAGCCCGATCGCCATCCACACCGTGGTCGCGCACGCGAACACCCCGAGGATCTGACGGATCCAGCCGAAGAGCTCGCGGGAGCCCGGGGCCTCGGGGGCCATGTGGGTCACCGCGCCGAGGGCGACGAGCAGCACCTGGAGCCCCAGGGCCTTGAACACGGTGTCCAGCCCGGACTCCAGCGCGTCCCAGCCGGGGACGTCTCGCCAGCTCGCCTCGTGCACCGGTGCGCTCACGCGCTCGCTCCTCGTCGTCGCGACCGATCGAGTCCGACCGCGGACGCCGGTCTATCGGATGGGGCTCGCCGGGGCAATCGCCATCCACGCCGGGACGCGGCGGAGGTCCGCCGGGCGCTGGCGTCGTCGGTTCGTTCGTTGCGCTGCGGACGCTGGTTGCGACGCAGCGAAAGATCCTGCCTCGCCGGCTCTTCGCGTTCCCCGCCATACGCGCGCTGCGACTGCCGGCGATGTGCCGAAGTGTAGACAGCTTGGTCTGTCTGGCGCGCGCGAGCCCCTTCCGGCGGTCTCGACGGAGCCCGTCGACGAGCCTCAGAATGGGAGCCGGTGCGCCTCAGCGACCTGGGTCGCGGGCGCGTCCGGCTCGCTCGGGGTCTCTCGGACCGGCGCGGCCAGATCAGGATCGCGCGCCCAGCATCGCCGCCGTCACGATGTCGCGGACCGCCGTCGGGTTGAGCTTGCCAGCGCGATACCAGCGGATGCGGCCCGTCGCGCTGACGACCAGGAAGAGCGGCATGTCGACGCCGCGCTCGCGGATGAAGGACTCCGGCAGCATCTCGAAGTGCCCCTGATCCCGCTGCCAGAGCGGGTAGAGGAACCGGTCGGTGCGCGCGTGTGCCCGGACCTTGTCGAGGCCGTCGATGGCCATGCTGACGAAGGTCACCCCGTGGCGCTCGAGCTCTCCGCGCATCTCGCGGAGGAGCGCCAGCTCGTCATCGGCGATGCACGGCTTGCACCAGGTCGCCCAGAAGGCGACCACCAGGCCGTGCCCCCGCGCGGCGCGCTCGAAGCTCTTCTTCTTCGCCGCGGCCCCCGGGGACTCGACGCGCATGGCGTCGACGAACCGCGCCCGGACGTCCACGGAGGTCAGCTCCTCGGTCCGGAACGGCGCGCGGCCCGCCCGTTGATCGAGCAGCAGCAGGCGCGCCGCCAGCCGAGCGCGCTCGGCCTCGAGCGTCGCCAGCTGCCCCTCGAGCGCGCTGATACGCTGCTCGAGCCCCGGGAGTCGCGCGGCGGTCTCACGGAGGCTCGTCAGCTCGGCGCGCTTGACGATCGCGTCGTCGGGCCCGATCTCCGGGCCCGACGCGCAGCCGGCCAGCGCGAGCGCCGTCGCGATTATCGAGAACACCCGCATCGGCCTCAGGGCTTCTTGAAGCACGGGTAGGTGAACACCAGGGCGCTCCGGTTCGCCTCGCGCTGGCTGAGCTTCTTGGTCGCCAGGCGCTCGGCGTCGAGGGGCGTCAGGTACATCTTCTCGTGCCCGTAGGTGATGTAGCCGACCCGGGTGTCGTCGATGCCGAGGTTGGTGACCAGGTACTGGCGGGTGTTCTCCGCGCGGTCGAGGGCGTAGCGGAGGTTGTCGCGCCACGGGCCCTCACGGGAGGCGCGGCCGACGATGATGATGTAGCCCTCGTTGCCGCGGATGGCCTCGAGGAACTGCTGGAGCTCACGCTCGTCGGTCTGATCGAGGCGCGTCTTGGCGTTGCCGAAGGTGATGAGCTTGTGCGGCAGCTTCTCGAGCAGCGTCATGTACTGCGTGCGCGAGAGCAGCTGCGCCTCGTCGACCTCCTTGCACGCGCCCTGCTGGCATGCGCTGACGATCTCGTCGACGTGGGTCGTGAAGTTGTCGTCCGAGCAGAAGGCCGCGCGGGCGAACTCCGCCTGCTTGTGGACGTCACACACGACGTGGTCGGGGTAGTCGGCGCAGATCGTCCTGAGCCGGCGCTCCATCCCGTCGATGTCCTGGTTGAGCTCCTCGAGCTTGGCCGTGGCCATGAGGAGCTCCGCCGTCTTCTTCTCGTACTCGACCATCCGCACCATGCCGGGCGGGGTGGCGTTGTCGTCGACGACGGTCTTGTCTTCCGGCGGTGGGTCGGCCTTGGTGGTCGCACACCCGGCGAGCAGGCCCGCCACTACGCCACCCACGATCAACCACGACTGAGCGTTCTCCATGACTCGCATCGTTCCCCCCTTTCCTGCGATCCGTGGAGACCCTTATATATCACACGGCGTCGTCGCACATCTCGCGAGAACCAGCCCGGAGATCCTCGCGTCTGCAACCGTGACGAAGGCTGGGGCCCCTCCCGGCCCCGTCGTGCGTGGATCCGAGCGGTATGCACGGCGCGTGAACGACGCAGCGATGCGGAGCGATCGCGGCGGTGAGGAATTTTTCTCACGCACCCGTGAAACCCGCGCTCCACGGCCGCGTTCGAGTCGGGCATGGAAGCGGAGGCCACCGTCTTGCAGTATCCAACCATGACCGACTCGCGCGGCGATGACGGGAGACGGGGCGCCGTATCGGCGCCAGCGTCTCGGAGCGTAGGGCCGAAGACCGAGCGGGACGGCGTCGTCGACGACGACCCGGGGGCGGCGCTGCTCGCCCGCTATCTCGACGGCGAGGCCGCGGCGTTCGACGCCCTCGTCCATCACTACCGGTCTCCGATCTACGGCTACCTGCTGCGTAACGGCCTGGCGCCGGACGTCGCCGACGAGCTCTTCCAGGAGACGTTCCTGCGGGTTCATCAGCACGGACACAGCTATCGCCCGATGCGGCCGTTCCGCGTCTGGCTGTTCACCATCACCAACAACCTGCTCCGCAGTCACTACCGGAAGAAGAAGGTCCGACGGATCCTGGTCGACTGGTGGCTCGGCAAGGCGGGGCCCGACGCCCGACCGATCGAGCCCGAGTCGCTGACCCCGCTACCGGAAGATCAGGCCGCCGCGCGCGAGTCCCTCGCGTGGCTCGAGCGCGCGCTGTCCACCTTGCCGGAGGGACCGCGGAGGGCGCTGCTGCTGACCCAGGTCGAGGGGCTCTCGGGGGCCGACGCCGCGGAGGCGCTCGGGGTCCCGAAGGGCACCGTCAAGACCTGGGTCCACCGCGGGCGCCAGGCCCTCGCCGACGCGCGAAGCCGCGAAGGAGGCACCGAATGAGCCGTGACGACGTCACGCGCGCGCCCGATCCGGGCGGCGCCCCCGACAACGATCGATCTCTCGACGCGGTCGACGACGCCCTGCGTCGCCTGCCGCCGCTCCCCGCCCCGACCGCCACGGTCCAGCGGACCCTCGAGCGCGTCGCCCTCGCTCGCGCCCAGCGCACCTCGGCGCGGCCCTTCGGGTGGGCCCTGATGGCCGCGGCGTCGGTCCTCGCGGTGGTCGGCGCCTGGCTCAGCGTCAGGAGCGGAGACGTCGCGCGCTCCCCGACCTCCGATGGCAACCTCGCGCGCGTCGAGAACAGCGAGGACGGCGGCCCGGAGCGTGGTCGCTACCGGCTCCGCAGGCTCGACGAGATCAAGGAGATCAACGGGCTCGACCTCGCGAACGCTGAGGACCAGCGCTCCGCGGACGCGTGGGTGCAGGACACGACCCGAGGGCTCATGGCCGAGGGAGAGCGCTTCGACTACGACGCGAAGCAGGCGGGCCAGGACGGCACCGGGATGAACGAGGCGGGCCTCGGCGGCCTCGCGCTGGTGCCCGCGCGTGAGAAGTCGGGCAAGCTCAACCAGGCGCTGTCGGACGCGTTGAAGGCGCCCCCCGGGTGGGACAGCGGAGTCCGGGTGCCCAGCGGGAGCGCCGCGCCCACGTCGTCGAGCCGCGAGGAGCTCCTCAACCTCGAGGGCCGTGAGCAGGGGCAGATCCGCCTCGCGACCACGCCCGAGTCCGGCGAGATCCTCATCGACGGGAAGGCGACGTGGGCCGTGTCATCGCGAGACGCCAATCAGCCCGTCATCGCGGACCCGGAGCCGGCCGACCCGGCGGTCGTCGATCTGCCGCACGCCGGCCCGGCGGTCGCCCGCGTCGACGTCGCCCGCGTCGACAACGTGGCGGGCGACTTCGAGACGGTGAGGTCCGGGGAGGACCAGCGGGTCGCGGGGACGGACGAGGTCCCGCCACCGCATGTCGCCGGGAACGCGGCTCCCGTCGAGGACGGGCGCTACACCGTGACGATCGACCAGCCCGGCTTCTCCGAGTCCACGGTCGTCGTCACGCGCGAGACGGTCGCGAAGGAGGCGGCGAAGGGCGAGGACGCGAACAAGGACACCGACAAGGTCGACAAGGCGCAGGTGTCCACCCTCGTCGTCGCGGTCGACAAGGTCGAGGAGAAGCTCGCCGAGGAGGACGAGGAGGAGCGCTCTCGCGACGCGACGCTTCAGCTCGACGACGACGAGACCGTCGCGGCGCCGGAGAACCAGCGCGGGCCGATGTACTGGCGAAACGCTGACGGAGACGGCGAGCGCGGGGGGGAGGTCGGGGACGCGACCGAGCTGGTCGTGACCCAGCTCCCAGCGAAGGTCCCCCACCGCGGTGAGCCGGCCCAGGCCCATCTCGCTGGTAAGCGGGCGATCCCGACGCGGCAGCTGGTCCCGCCGGCGGACGCGGTCGAGGGGCTCGAAGCGCTGCCGAACCAGGGCTACTACCGCAACACGTATCAGCCGGGGGACGCCGAGACGCGCTGGCTCCGCGCCTCGCTCACCGAGCGCCTGACCCGCGACGGCGTGGACCTGCCCCTCGAGCGCGCCGCGCGCCCGCCCGTCCAGCCCTTCGCGGCGCCCGACGGGCAGGGGATGGGCCTCTCCGTGACGGCCGACCGGCTCGCCGCCGCGGGGCCGACGCGGATGACCGTGCAGATCGGGCTCGCCGGGGCCGACCGGGTCGCCTCGCGGCGGGCGCCGCTCAACCTGGCGCTGGTCCTCGACGTCGCGGCGATCCGGAGCGAGGCCGACCGCCAGGCGCTCTGGAGTCTCGCCGACGCCCTCGTCACCTCGAAGCAGCCCGGCGATCGTTTCGCCGTGGTCGTCACCGGGGCCGCCACGGGCGACGGGCTCCTGGCGTCGACGGCGCTGACCGGTCCCGAGGTCCGGCGCGCCCTGGCGAGCGTCTACGAGACGCGCGTGTCGCCGACCGCTGGTGACGTGGATCTGGACGCCGCCTTCGGGCGTGCGCTGAAGGCCGTGCGGTCCAGCGCGCGTGACGGCGCCCCCCTCGGCGCCGACGTGGTCGTGGTGGCGACGCCTCGCGCGGTCGCCGCGACGGCGCGGGCTCAGCTCGAGGAGCGCGCCCGCGGGGCGGCGCTCGGTGGGGTCCACGTCAGCGCCATCGGGATCGGCGGGGGCTCCGACGCGGCCGCCCTCGCCGGGCTGGCCGAGGCCGGGCAGGGCCGTCGGCTCCTGGCGAGCGACTCGGAGGGCGCCCGCTCGGTGATGGCTCGCGAGCTCGCGGCCAGCGGACGCGCCGTGGCCCGCGCGGTGAGGCTCCGCGTCCGGCTCGCCGACGGGGTGAAGCTGGTCGGCGTCCTGGGCTCCGAGCGGCTCGACGTGGTCGCCGCCGAGCGCGTCCGCGAGGCCGAGAAGGCCATCGATCGCCAGGTGCGCGAGGCGACCGGCATCGCCAGCGACCGCGGCGACGACGAGGACGGGATCCAGATCGTGATCCCCGCGTTCTACGCCGGCGACCGCCACGTCGTCCTGCTCGACGTCGTCGCGCCCGGCCCAGGGCCGCTCGTCGACGTGCGCGCCCGCTTCAAGGACCTCGTCGCCCTCGACAACGGCGAGGCCTCGGCGAGCCTCGCCCTCGGCGCGCACCCAGGCGAGGTCACCCCCTCTCCCGCGACCCGGAACGTCGTCGCCAACCGCGCCGCGTTCAGCATCGGTGAGGCGCTGCTCGAGGCCTCCCGGGCGCTCGACCGGGGCGACCGCGGGGCGGCCTTCGACGCGATCTTCGGGGCCCGCGCCGGGCTCACCGCGCTCGAGGGCTCCGAGCCGGCGCTCGCCGCGGCGCTCGCGGCCGATCGCGCCTTGCTCGACCAGTACGTCGCGCTCCTCGGCGACGCCCCGGCGTGGGGCGACGACCCGACCCTGGTCGCGTGGGTCTCGCGCTCGCTCCGCCTGGCCGCCCGCGTGAAGGGCCTGCTCTGACTCGACGGCGGTGCCCGCGCCGAGCCGAGCGCGGGCGCCGCCGAACCCTCTCCATCCACCCAAGCCAACGTCACCAGCGTTGCATGGGGAGCGTGCGCCCACCGTGGGGAGGGCGGGCGGCCCCGTGCGTCCGGAGGTCGTCATGTCCGCTCGCCACCGCCCCGCCCGCGCTCCGCGCCGCCTCGTCGCAGCGCTCGCGCTCTCACTCCTGCTCGTACCCACCGCGGCGCTCGCGCAGCCCGCCCGGGCCGACGCTTCTCCGTCACTCCGCGACTGGCTCGAGCTCGTCGGCGCGCGGCCGACCCCGTCCCGCGCCGGGGTGTCCCTGTCCGAGGCGTCGATCCGCGTCGACGCGACCTCCGACGAGGACGCCGTCGTCGACGTCTCGGTCACCGTCCACGTGTTGGGGAAGGGCTGGTCCGCGGTGCCGCTGCTGCCGGCCGGGACCGCGATCGTGTCGGCCAGCGCCGACGGCCGCGCCATCGCCCTGACGCCCATGGACGGTCAGCTCGCCTGGCTCGTGGAGGACGCCGGGACCTACGCCGTGAACCTCCGCTATCGCGTCCCGAAGGGCGCGCGGCGCGGCGGTGGACGCCTTACGGTCCCGGTCCCGGGCGCGGCGGTGCAGAACCTGACGGCGATCCTGCCGGGGGGCGACGTCGCCCCGAAGGTCGTCCCGTCGCTCGAGAGCTCGGCGGTCGCGTCGGGCGGGGCGACCACGGTGACGGCGTCGCTCGGTCAGACCGGTCTCGTCCGCCTCGACTGGGGGACCCCCGAGGGCCGCGAGGCGATCGTCGCCGAGGCGCGCTACGGCGGTCAGGTCGGCGAGTCCACGGTCGCCTGGACCGCGACGCTGACCATCGAGGTGCTCGCCCGGGAGGCGGTGACGGTCCCGGTGCTCCGGGACAGCGCCGCGGTGTCGGTGGCGCAGGTCGACGGTCGCCCGGCCTTGCTCGAGGCGTCCGGCGGGTTCTTGCGGGTCCGACTGCCGGGACCCGGACGCTACGTCGTCGTCGCGCGCTTCGAGACCCCCATCGCCCAGGGCGACGGCCCGACGTCGACCCGCCTCTGGCTGCCGCGCCCGGCGATCGCCGCGATGACCGTCACGGCCCCGGGCGACAAGCACGTCGCCGTGGCCCCGGGCGGCAGCGTCAGCAAGCGCGCCGTCGACGGCGCGACGGTGGCGTCGGCGCAGCTCCCGCCTGCCTCGGAGGTGGTCGTCAGCTGGTCCGACGCGCGCCCGGAGGACGATCTCCAGGTGCTGCGCGCGAACGCCGAGGTCTTCCACGTCGTCGTCGCCCAGGAGGGCGTCCTGCAGCTGACCGGACACGTCGTCACCGAGATCGCCCGCGGCCGCGCCAGCCGCTTCACCGTTTCGGTCCCGAAGGACGTCGCCGTCAACAGCGTCACCGGCGAGGGGGTCGTCGACTGGCGCCTCGGCGAGGCCGGTGACGACGGCGCGCGGGTCCTGACCGTCTACCTCGACCGCGAGGTCGCCGGGACCCACCGCTACGACGTCGCGTACGAGCGCCTCGTCCCGCCCGACGCCGACCCCGAGTCCCTCGTGCGGATCCCGCTCCTGACGCCCCTCGACGTCCACCGGCAGCGTGGGATGGTCGCCCTCGTCCACGGCGACGAGCTCCAGATGACGCCGACCACGGTCGAGGGCCTGTCGCCGGTCGGCGAGAACCAGCTCCCGGCCTGGCTCGAGCCCGAGCTCCGCGACACCGTCACCCACACCTACAAGTACGTCGAGCCCGACGGCGCCCTGACAGTCGCGTTGACGCCCTTCGAGAAGCCGCGTCCCCGCTACGACGCGCGGGTCGACCTGCTCGCCTCGATCGCCGACGGGGCCATCTCCGGCATCGCCGGGGTCGACATCGTGGTGAAGTCGGGCGAGCTCGACAGCCTCGAGCTCCTCGTGCCCGAGGGCATCAACGTCCTCGGGGTCACCGCCCCCAGCCTCCGCGACCACCATGTCGACGAGGCGACGGCGGACACCCCGCGGCAGGTCCGTCTGGCTTTCACGCGGGCGCTCTCCGGTACGCTCCGGGTCGAGGTCGCGTGGGAGCGCGTCCTGGCGCCCGGTGAGAAGGCCCTGACCGTCCCGCTGGTGCACGTCGCGGGCGCGGCCCTCGAGCAGGGAACGGTCGCTGTCGAGGCGCTCGCCGCCGTGGAGGTCGACGCGACGACGGTCGAGCGGATGCAGCCCATCGACGCGCGAGACCTGCCCCAGAGCCTGATCCTGCGCACGACCAACCCGATCCTGCTGGCCTATCGCTACGTCCACGCGGATCCGCCGGCGGCGCTCGAGCTCTCCGTCCGCCGCCACGCCGACGTCGACGTGCAGGTCGCGGCCATCGATCTGGCCGCGTACTCGACCCTCTGGACCGCCGACGGCGTCGTCCTGACCCGCGCTCGGTACACCGTCCGAAACCGCGGCAAGCAGTTCCTGCGCGTGACCCTGCCCACGGGCGCCAAGGTCTGGTCGGCCGAGCTCGGCGGGCAGCCGGTCAAGCCCGCGCGCGGGGACGACGAGCGGATCGTCCTCGTCCCGCTCCTCAACACCGTCGAGCCCTTCACGGCCGAGCTCGTCTACGTCGTCGAGCGGCAGCCGCTGGGTGCCGCTGGTACGATCGAGGCGGCGCTGCCCGTGCCCGACATCGTCCAGACCCGGACGAGCTGGGACGTGTTCCTGCCCGAGCACGTGACCTGGGGCGAGCCCGACACGCGGATGCAGGTCGTCGTCCGGCCCGGCGACGAGAACGCGCCGCCGGCGCCGGCCCTGGGCGACATCGACGCCAACGGCCAGCTCGCCGTCGGCGGGGGGCAGGGCGCGCTGCCGCTGAAGATCGAGGTCCCGTCTCGCGGGGCGCACCTGGGGCTGACCCAGCTCCTCGCGAACCAGGCCGGGGGGCCGCCGTCGTTCTCGCTCCGCTACACGTCGCGCGGGGCCGACGCCCTCGGCGCGCTGCTGGCCTTCTTCGGGGCGCTCGCGCTGGGCCTCCTGCTGGTTCGCCTGCTGATCGGCGCGCCCATCGGACGCCCGCCCGTCGCCATCGCCATCGGCGTGCTCGCCGCCGCGGCGGTCGTCGTCGGCCTGGCCGTGCTGGGCGCCGCCTGGGTCTGGCCCGTGGTCGCGGCCGGGATCGCGGCCATCGCCGGGGTCGTGCTGTCGCTCCGCGGCCTCGGCGGCCGTCGGGACCAGCCCGAGGCGATCTGAGGACGGCGGTCGCTCGGCCCACTCCGGAGGGCGTGGGCGAGCGTCGCAGGCAGCTCGCCGCCGCGCTCACCGCAGGGTGAGCGCGGCGGCGAACGCTCAGAGGTCGAGCTCGAGGTTTCGGGCCTCCGCGGTCGCGGCTGGGGTCGGCGCCGCGATAGGCGCGATGAGCTGGGGACCGTCGGCGCGGACGTCGCCGACGCCGGGCCCGACGGGGTGGTAGGCGAGCTTCCCGCGCCAGGGAGTGAGCAGCGGCAGGAGCCCCTGGGGGTCGCTCTTGGGATCGATCCAGCGCTCACGGTCCGCGACGTCGAGGACGACGGGCATCCTGTCGTGGAGCGGCGCCATGTCGTCGTTGGCCGCGGTCGTGAGGATGGTGAAGGTCAATAGTGGCTGCTTCGTGACGGGCTCCCGCCACTCGGCCCAGAGCCCGGCGAAGGTCATCAGGTCCCCCTCGGCCGGGTGGATCCAGTGGGGCTGCTTCTTCTTCGGGGCGGCTGGGTCCTTCTTCCACTCGTAGAAGCCCGAGGCCGGGACGAGGCACCGCGCCGTCTTGAACGCCTCACGAAAGGCGTTGGTCGTCGCGACGGTCTCGCTCCGGGCGTTGATGAAGCGGACCCCGACCTTCGGCTCCTTGGCCCACCACGGGACCAGCCCCCACTTGAAGAGCGCGCCCTCGACCGTCCCGCCGGGGCCGACGCGGACGACGCCGGCGGGGTCCGTGGGGCAGATGTTGTAGGCCGGGCCCCAGTCGGCGTCGTCGACCGGCTCGGCGCCGAGCAGCTTCGCGACGGTCTTCCAGGGAGAGCTCAGGGTGAAGCGTCCACACATGCCGCCAACGTAGACGGGCGGGCGCCGCGCGTCACGTCTCCGGTGGCCCCGAGCGGCCATCCCCCAGGTCGGGCGCCTCGTACTCGGGGTGGGCGAGCTCGCCCTCGAGGATCAGGTAGTCGACCGCCTGGCCGCGGACCCGGCGGTTCCACCCCGGGCCGGCCGATGACGTAGGCGGCGCCGAGGTCCCCGGGACCTTCATCACGACGCGCCGGGCGGCGACGCGCCACGCCTCGGCCAGGAGCTCGGGGGAGGGCGGGGCGCCCTCGGCGCACGCGCGCAGGAGGTCGAAGCCGGCCTGGGCGCCGAGGGGCGTCTCGAACATCGGGTCGAGGTAGACGGCGTCGACGGCGTCGTCGGGGAGGGTCCTCAGGAGCGCGGTGGCGTCGCCGTGTCGCAGGGTGACACGGGCGGCGCCGGCGGACCAGGCGCCGGGCTCGGACGCGAGCCGCGGGAGCCCCTCCTCGAGGAGGCTGGCCAGGGCCGGGCTGGCCTCGAAGCCGAGCACGTCGAGGCGGAGTTGTGTGGCCACGAAGAGGGCGTCGCCGGCCAGGCCGAGGGTCGCGTCGACGATGCGGGAGAGGGGCGCGCCGTCGGGCGGGGCGAGGGCGCGGAGCAGCGGGTGGCCTCGACCGGCCTGGCGTTTGAGGTAGAAGAGCCCGGGGTGGACGTGCAGGGACGCGTCGCCGGCGCGGAGCTCGTCGCGGTTTCGCCGCACCACGTAGGCGATCTCGCGGCCGGACTGCCGGGCCATCCGCGCGATGGTGCCGCTGCGCGGGAGGTACGGTGCGCCGCACCGATCGGCGACGAGCCGCGCGCGGGCCGTCAGCGTGTCCGGCGGGTCGGGGGTGGTGGTGACGAAGAGGCGCATCGGCGGCCGAGCCCTACCGAATCCCGACGCCCCCCGCAAGCGCCGCGCAGCGTGCTATACACCCGGCCGGACGCGAATCAGGAGGCCCCCGATGTCCGCTTCTTTCGTATCTCAGCTCGACGCCGACGCCCTGGGCGCGCTGGCCCTCACCCACCTCGAGAAGGTCGTGGCGATCGACAGCCAGAGCGACGAGTCGTCGGCGACCATCCCCTCGACCCCCGGGCAGCGGGTGCTGGCCGAGGCGGTCGGCGACTTCTTCGCCGCGCTCGGCGCCGAGATCGAGCGCGACGAGTCCGCCAACGTCATCGCGTCCTTCCCCGGGCGCGGGGTCGGCGCGGAGGCGGCGCCCCTGGCGCTGATGGTCCACCTCGACACGGCCCGCGGGACCCGCGCGGTGCCCAAGCTCGAGGTCGTGAAGGCCTGGGACGGGAGCCCGATCCGCTACCCGGCGAACCCCGGGCTGCAGGTCGGCGTCGAGACGTACCCGGCGGTGTCGGAGTTCGTCGGCCAGGACGTCGTCCACGGGCCGGGAGACGCCCCCTTCGGGCTCGACGACAAGCTGGGCCTGACCCACCTGATGACCCTGGCGAGGGTCCTCGCCGATCACCCTGAGATCCCGCACCCCCCGCTGCTCCTCATCGGTCGACCCGACGAGGAGGTCGGGCGTATGGAGGCCGTCGTCGGGCTGGCGAAGCTCCTGGCGGCGCGCGGGGTTCGCTCGGGCTACACCGTGGACGGCATCCTGCCCTTCGAGGTCAACGTCGAGAACTTCAACGCCGGCCACGCCGCGCTCCACTTCCCCGAGCGCCGGATGGAGGTGGCCAGGGGCGCGGTCGCCGTGAACGTGCGCGTCAACGGCGTCAACACCCACGGCGCGACGGCGAAGGCCGAAGGCTCGCGCTCGGCGACCCGGCTCGCCGCCGAGCTGCTCGCGGTCCTGGGTGATGGGGCCCGGGCGGTCGCCTTCGCCTCGGACGCGGTGCGCGACTGCGACGCCGACGTGGTGCTCGCGATGACCGGGGACGACGCGCTGGCGCGGGTGGAGGCGGCCTGCGCCGAGATCATCGGCCCCCACGTCCCGCGTGGGGCGTCGTGGAAGGTCGCCGCGGGGACGCCGTTCAGCGCGCCCTGGGAGGACGCCTCGGCGTCGGACGCTCTGGCCTTCGTCGCGGGGTTCCTGGCCTCGGACCCGGGCTACCCGCTCGCGGCCGAGGACTCGGAGGCGCGGGAGGGTTACTCGGCGCCCTATCGTATCCGCCCGAGCGCCGACAAGGGCGGCGTCGTGCTCGATGTTCGACTCCGCGACTTCGACCCCGAGGGGCTCGAGACCCGCAAGAAGCACGTCGCCGCCATGGCCGCCGCCCTGCCGACGGTCAGTGTTGATATCATTGATCAATACGTCAACATGGGGCCGCGCCTCGCGGATCGGCCCGAGCTCGCCGAGTGGGCGGTCGCCGCGGCCGCCGAGGTCGGAGTGACCCCGCGCCACTTCCCGATCCGCGGCGGCACCGGCGTCGACCCCTTCCTCGACGAGGGGGTCGCGGTCGCCAACGTCGGCACGGGCTACTTCGCGCCGGAGAGCGAGAAGGAGCTGACGTCGGTGCAGATGATGGGTCGCCACGCCAAGTGGCTGACGGCGCTGGTCGTCCACGTCGCCCAGGCCTGACGCGTGACAGCGGGGGGAGGTGGCTCGTTCCCCTCCCCACGTCTCACGCTTCCGCTCGCGCCTACGCTTCCGCTCCGCTCGCGCCCGCTCCGCTCCCGTTCCGCTCCCGCTCCGCTCCCGCTCCGCTCCCGCTCGCGCTCGCGCCCGCTCCCGCTCCGCTCGCGCCCGCTCCCGCTCCGCTCGAGCCCGCTCCGCTCGAGCCCGCGCTTCCGCTCGCGCCCGCGCTTCCGCTCGCGCCCGCGCTTCCGCTTCCGCTCGCGCCCGCGCTTCCGCTCCGCTCGAGCCCGCTCCGCTCGAGCCCGCTCCGCTCGCGCCCGCGCTTCCGCTCGCGCCCGCGCTTCCGCTCCGCTCGCGCCCGCTCCGCTCGCGCCCGCTCCGCTCGCGCCCACGCCTCCGCTCGCGCCCCCCGTCAGGGGGCGACGAGGAACGCGATGATGCCGCCGAGGACGAGCATGATGAAGGCCAGGATGAGGATCATCCCCGTCTTGGACTTCGGCTCCGTGTCCTGCTTGACCCGGCCGTCGAGGGTGAGGTCGGGGACGCCGTCGCTGGAGGCCCGACGCCGGCTGGCCTCGAGGGCCGCGAGCACCTCCTCCTGAGACATCGCGTCGTCTTCCATCAGCGTGTGGGAGGTCGAGAAGAAGTCGCTGACGTCTTCCTTCTTGCCCTTCTTCGGCTTCCCGCGTGGCGGCGCCGGGTCCGGAGCCGCGGCGTGGGATCCGCTGTTGGCGCGGCGCGGGGCAGCCGCCCTCAGGATCTCCGGGACCGGCTCCTCGATGGTCATCGCTGGCTCGGAGGGCTCCGAGCGGGGCACCATTCGCGACTCCATGTCCCGGGCGGCGACGCGCTTGCTCCGCGTCGGCGGTCGTCGACGGGGCTCTTCGTGCTGGATGAGGCCGGTCTTCTCCTGCCGCTCGGTCGGCGCCTCGCGGGCGGGGTTGCGCCCGCCGCGGCTCGAGTACCCGGGGTCGACGTCGGCCTGCTCGGCGCGGATCCGCTGGATCTTCGAGGCGTAGAGCTCCTGCATGTACGGCTTGAGCTTCTCGGCCTCGAAGTCCGTGACGTTCTTGTAGTACCAGCGGGTCAGCTCGCGGGTGAACTCCTCGACGTTCTTCTGGCGGTCGTCGCGGTCCTTCTCGAGGGCCGTCATCAGGATGTCGTCGAGCTCCTGGTCGATGCCCGGGCGCAGCCGCGACGGCGGGTCGATGGGGTCCTTGAGCACGGCGGTCAGGGTCTCGAAGTCGCTCTCGCGCAGGAACAGCCGCTTGAGGGTGAGCATCTCCCACAGCACCGTCGCGAGCGCGAAGAGGTCGCTGCGCCCGTCGAGGTTCTTGCCCCGCGCCTGCTCGGGGCTCATGTACGCGACCTTCCCCTTCACCGTGCCCGCCTGGGTCTTCGTGCTGCGCTCGGCCGCCTTGGCGATGCCGAAGTCCATCAGCTTGACCTCGCCGTTGTAGGCGATCATGGCGTTGTGGGGAGAGATGTCGCGGTGGATGATGTTGAGGGGGCGCCCCTTGTGCTCCTTGACGTGGGCGTAGTGGAGGCCCTTGGCCAGCTCCATCGTGACCCACACGCACTGGGCGACCGACAGCGGGCGGTGCGCGGACTGCCCGTCCTTCAGCACGGCCGAGAGGTCCTCTCCCTCGATGTACTCCATGGCGATGTAGTACGAGCCGTTGATGACGTCGAAGTCGAAGATCTGAACGATGTTGGCGTGTTGCAGCTTCGCCGTGATCGACGCCTCGTCGATGAACATCTTGACGAAGTCACCATCCTCCGAGAAGTGCGGGAGGATGCGCTTGATGACGATGTCCTTCTCGAACCCCTCGGCGCCGGCCGTCTTCGCCTGGAAGATCTCCGCCATGCCGCCGGTCGCGATCTTCCTCAACAGGACGTATTTGCCAAACTGCTGTGGAAACGTCGTTGCCATCGTCGTCGCAATCGGGACCGGGTCCTGGGGCGGTCGCTCCGGCGGCGCCTCCGCGGACACGCCGCGTTGGAGGTTAGCAGATCACCTGAGCGCCCTCCACCCGACCAGAGCACGTCCCTCGCGGCGCGTCAAAAACCCCGGGGCGAGCGCCGCGTGACGACCTCGGCGCGCTGAATCGCAGGCGAGAGGCGCTCGTGGGAAGGTCAGCGGTGGCGGAACGAGCGCAGAGCGCCCTCGCGCGCCGACGACAGGCGCAGGCGCTCGGTCAGGACCCGCATGACGGCGAGGCCGATCGAGCCGTTCTCGCGGACGATGGTGCGGAACTGGTCGGCCGAGAGCCGATAGACCGCGACGTCCGAGGCGCAGACCGCGCTCGCCGTGCGGGTCGCGCCGTCGATGATGGCGATCTCGCCCAGCACCGCCGCGCGTCCCAGGCTGTTGACCGCGGTGCCGTCGATGACGACGTTCACGAAGCCGTCGATGATGATGTAGAGGCTGTCGCCGAAGTCGCCCTGATTGAAGATCGGGGTGTTCGCCCGGTAGACGCGGTGCTCGCAGGCCGCGGCGATCGGCAGGAGCTCCATCCCCGGGACCTCCTCGAAGAGCTCGACGTCCTTGAGGAACGACAGGCGGCGACCCAGCTCTGCCGCGACCCCTTCGCGGTCGGCGTCGGGGGCGGTCGCCTCGGGCCCGCAGTAGGCGAGCACGGCGTCCAGCCACGGGTCGGAGCTGTCGTGGTCGGCGTCGGGGAGCGGCGGAGCGTCATCCCCCATCCCGGCCAGCTTTCGGCCCTGCTGGATGACGCTCAGGAGCGCCACCTCGCCGATCTGGCGGAGCATCTCGGTGGCGAGCCGCTGGACCTGACGGTTCGCCGGGACCCGCGCCGGGTAGAGGCGCCGGAAGACGCGCCAGTAGAGGTCGCCGACCAGGGCGTTGAGGGTCGGGTGATGGGCGCCGGCCTCGATGGCCTCGATGCCGATGCGGATGGCCTCGCGGTAGGCCATCGCGAGCTGCTCGCGCAGGTCGAGGAGGTCGCGCCGCCACTGGCCGAGCTTCTCCCGGCTGACCCCGGGCTCGACGAGCTTGGTCTGCAGCGCGTCGACGACGGCCTCGGTCCCGTAGAGGCGGTCGAGCTCCGTTCGGACCTCGGCGAGGGCCTTCTGGCCGAGCTCGACCCGCTGGCGCAGGCGCCGCCGCCCGGCGAGGTGGTTCTCGACCTCGGCGAGGAGCTCGTTGACCGTCTGGTAGCGGTCCTCCTTGGCCTTGCTCATGGCCTTGAGACAGATGCGCTCGAGGGCCTCGGGCACGCGGCGGGTGGGGTTTCTCCGCGCCGGCGGGATCGGCGGCTCGTTGAGGACCATGTGCAGGGTCTCCTGCTTGGTCTTGCCGACGAAGGGCCGCGCGAGGCAGAGCATCGCGTAGAGGAGGCCGCCGAGGGCCCAGATGTCGGTCCGCTGATCGTAGGCGGTCACGTCGCCGATGACCTGCTCGGGCGCCATGAAGCCCGGGGTGCCGCTCCAGAACTGGCTCCGCGCCTGCAGCGTCCCGACCTCGCCCATGACGTAGGCGAGCCCCCAGTCGACGAGGAGCACCTCGCCGTAGTGGCCGATGAGGATGTTGTTGGGCTTGATGTCGCAGTGGACGACGCGGCGGTCGTGGGCGTAGACGATGGCCTGACAGACCTCGATGAAGATGGTCAGCAGGCGGTCGAGGTCGAAGCGGGCCTCCATCTCCGGGTCGTGCTTTCGGAGGCCCTGCAGCGCGCCGCCGAGGGTCAGGCCGTCGAGGCGCTTCATCACGTAGTAGGGGCCGAGCTCCTCGCTGAAGCCGAGCTGGTAGACCGGCACGATGTTCGGGTGCTCGAGGCCGCCCGTGATGATGGCCTCTTCGATGAAGGCGCGGAGCAGCAGCGCGTTGTCGCGGTGCTTCTCGTGGAGGACCTTGACGGCGACGCTCCGCCGGAGGTCCCGGTCGACGCCGTGGGCGACGTAGCCGGCGCCGCCCTTGCCGATCTGCGGGCCGATGGCGTACTGCGAGGTCCCGTCGTCGTCGAGGGCGGGGCCGTCGGCGTCGAGGCCCGGGCTGACGGTCGGCTCGATTCCGGCTTCGGAGAAGAAGCGCGCGAGGCGGGTCTGGGTGCGCGCGCGCGCCGTCACGACGATGTCCGTCGGGTCGCGGATCACGCGGCGGAGCATCGGCCCGTTGGCTGCGCCGCCGAGGTCGGTGCTGTCCTCCTGGAGGCCGTCGAGGTCGGTGGGGCCGCCGGGCGGCTCATCCTCGACGTCGTGCCAGGACTCCTGGCCCTCGAAGTACGCGCCGAGCTCGTCGGCGACGCTCGAGGCCTCGGCGATCTCCTCGCTGTCGCCGCGGAGGACATCACCCAGGATGCCCTCGATGATCTCGCTGCTCGGCGCGTCGGGCGCGACGGCGATCTCGCCGGCGAGGGTGCGTGCGCCGTAGACCGCCATCACGTCGCAGAGCTCCGGGAGTCGGAGCCGGCCCTGCTTGAGCAGGGTCAGGGCGTACTTGATGGCGTCGCGCGGGATGGCCAAAAAGGCTCCTCGGAGCGGGCACTGCCCTCGTGGACGAACGCCGGGGTCGGGCCCCGGCGCACGCATCCTATATCGAAGGTCCGACCGGGGCCACCTTCACCCGCGCGGCCTCAGAGGAACAGGAAGACCCGGATCATCAGCTCGTAGTTCTTGGGGCTGACGTAGTCGCCGACGGTCGGCTCGGCGACCGAGACGGAGCCTCCCGGTGTGTTGGCCGAGAGCGCGAGCTGCTCGACGTGATTCGAGACCGAGTCGACGCCCGGGATGACCATGTAGAAGGACGTATCGACGCTGACGTGCTTCGACAGGTAGACCTCGAGGCCGGCGCCGACGTGATACGAGTTGCCGGGGCTCGAGAGCTTGAACAGCTCGCCGGCGTCGGCGCCGCCGACCCCGCCGCCGAGGTAGAAGCTGACCTTGGAGGTCGGGACGACGTAGGCGATCGCCGTCAGGCGCATCTTGGCGCCGTACTGGAGCTCGCCTTCGTCTGCCGTCTGGACGTCGTCACCGAGGTCGAGGGCGTAGTCGAGGCCCAGGAACGACAGGACCTTGAGGCGTACGTTGCCCTGGTTCACGAAGGTCGTGTCGCCGGTCTGCCCCGGCTGGGCGGCGTGGAGGTAGCCGATGCCGGTCCCGACGCCGAGCGTGATCACCGAGTCCGCGTCGGCGTGGGCCGTGCCGACCATCGCGCAGACCAGCGCCGCGGCAGTGAGCGTTCGTGCGAGCATGCGACCTCCCCGACGATCGTTCTGGCGGTCCCCGAACCGCCCGCGTCGTCGTACGTCTGTGAGTGTCATCGGCCGGTCCACCTGATCACTGGAGCCCGATCTTTTTTGCGGTGCGACAAGCGCCGGGTCCGCGAGGCGATGGGCACGAATCGTCGAGGCAGAGCGCTCCCGTTGCACCGCGGTTACATTTTTCTGCGGCGCAACTCCGCGGCTCACCTTGACGATCGACCGGGCGGCCCATAGACCGACTCACGAGGAGACGGCCCCCGCCCGGCTCCCCGACGCGTGTCCGGTTGACGCGACTCGAGCCCTGTCCGCGGGGCCCCCTGCGAATCGAGGTCGTTCATGCGACAGCTGTTCCGTTTCGTGCCGGCGCTCTGCGCGGGCTCCCTCCTGCTGACGACGACCACCGTGGCGCTCGCTGCCGCCGATCCTGGCCTGCTCCCCAAGGAGGAGGAGGTCGTCAAGGCGGCCGACGAGAAGCCCCAGGGCTGGGACCCGGCGCTGACGCTCGGCGCGAGCGCGGCGTTGAGCTCCAACTCGAACGTAGTCGGCCAGGCCGACGGCGCCTCGTGGACCTTCGGGCTGAACCTCCTCGCCCGGCTCGATATGCTCATGGGCATGCACGACTGGCGTAACACGCTGAAGATCCAGGAGGTCTTCACGCGGACCCCGGTCATCGACGACTGGGTCAAGACGGCCGACCAGCTCTTCCTCGAGAGCACCTACTACCTGAAGCTCGCGCCGAACCTCGGCCCCTTCGCGAGCTTCAAGCTCGAGACGCCGCTGTTTCGTGGCTACGACCTGCGCCAGGACACCGTCACCTACGTGGACAAGGCGGACGGGACGTCCATCGCCACCGACGTCGACCGCCTGAAGCTGACCGACGCGCTCCAGCCCCTCGCGCTGAAGCAGTCCATCGGCGTCTTCTACCGTCCGGTCGAGAAGAAGGTCATCGAGGTCGACTTGCGGGCGGGCTTCGGGGCCCAGGAGATCTTCGCCGACGGTGGTCGCGTGCTCGACGACGACTCGGCGACGGAGCCCATCGAGGTCAAGCGCCTCAACGACTTCGTCCAGGCGGGCGCGGTCATCGGCGTGGAGGCGAAGGGCCAGCTCGAGGGTGGCCGCATCACCTACAGCGCCCACGCCGAGGTGATGTTCCCGCTCATCAACGACGACGCCGAGGACCGGAGCGTCATCGACCTGACCAACTACGACCTCGGGGCGAAGATCACCTTCAAGCTCTTCGAGTGGGCCTCGCTCGACTACGAGCTCAAGGCGTTCCGCCAGCCGGCCCTCGTGGAGGCCTGGCAGATCCAGAACAACCTGCTGCTGACCTTCAGCTACGCGCTGATCGAGTAGTCTGCCGCCATCGGCAGAGTCACCTGAGTCCGGACCGCGCTCCCGGGGTGGGCGTCCCAATCGCCGCGCGTCGCGTTCGGGTGTGCGAGGCGCCGCTCACGTAGACGAGGAGGAACCCATGCTCTCCATCATCGCTCAGAACACGCCTACCGTGGAGGCCGCCGCCAGCGCCGCGGACGCTGGAAGCGGAGGCGGTATCGAGGCCACGCTGCAGAGCCTGCTCGCGCAGCTCCCCGACTGGGGCATGAAGATCCTCGGCGTCCTCGCGGTGTTCATCATCGGCAAGTGGATCGCCGGGCGCCTCGCCAAGACGCTGCAGAAGCAGCTCGACAAGCGGAAGTTCGACAAGACCCTGTCGCGCTTCTTCGCGACGCTGGTCCGGACGCTGGTCCTGGTCATCGTCGTCCTCGCCTGCCTGAGCATCTTCGGCATCGAGACGACGAGCGTCGCGGCGGTCATCGGTGCCGCCGCCTTCGCGGTGGGCCTCGCGCTCCAGGGGAGCCTCTCGAACTTCTCCGCCGGCGTGATGCTCATCATCTTCCGTCCGTTCAAGGTCGGCGATCTCGTCGAGGTGGCCGGTGAGCTCGGTGTCGTCGATGTCCTCGGCATGTTCACGACGACGCTCGACACGCCGGACAACCGCCGGATCATCGTCCCCAACTCAGCCATCTTCTCGGGCAACATCGAGAACCTCACCCACAACCCGCGTCGCCGTGTCGACGTGCCGGTCGGGGTCGACTACGCCGCCGACCTCGACGTGACCCGCAAGGTCCTCGAGGGCGCCATCCCGAACGTCGCCTGCCGGCTGCCCGACGCGCCCCACGCGCCGTTCCTCGCCGGGCTCGGCGGCTCCTCGGTCGACTGGCAGCTGCGCGTCTGGTGCGACCCGAAGGACTACTGGACCTGCTGGGAGCAGACGACCGCCGCCGCGAAGAAGGCGCTCGACGCTGCCGGCATCTCCATTCCGTTCCCGCAGATGGACGTCCACCTCGACGGCGGCCTCGACAAGAGCTGACCGTCGCGACCGGACTTGGAATCGGACCAGGGAGGCCCGCTCGCGCTTGGCGCGGCGGGCCTTTCGCCGTCCTGCAGGCGTCGGTGGGCCGAGAGGTCAGCCGAGCTGGGTGAAGCCGCGGGCGCTGAGGCGCCAGAAGCGGTAGGCGAGGGCGATGGCGGTCGTGGCCAGGCCGGCGGTCAGACCGAACCACAGGCCGCGGGCGCCGAGGTCGGCCTCGAAGGCCAGGAGGACGGCGGTGGGGAAGCCGATCCCCCAGTAGCCGACCGCCGTGATGAGGAACGGGCGCTTGACGTCACCCGCGCCGCGGAGCGCCCCGGCCGACACGACCTGGAGCCCGTCGAAGACCTGGAAGATGCCGGCGATGATGATGAGCTGGCCGGCGAGCGCCCGGACCTCGTGCTCGTGGGGGGCGAAGACCGCGGCGAGCGGGTCGGCGAGGGACAAGAAGATGATCGCGGTCACGGTCATGAACGCCCAGGAGAGCGCCATCGCGGCCCCGCCGGCGCGACGGACGCCGACGCCCCCGTCTCGGCCGACGCTGTGGCCGACCCGAGCCGACGCGGCGCCTCCGATGCCCACCGAGACCATGAAGGTCATCGTCGAGCAGTGGAGCGCGATCTGGTGGGCGCCCGCCGACACCTCGTCGATGGTCGCGGCCATGACGCCGACGCTCGAGAAGACGATGAACTCCGTCGCGAGCTGAAGCCCCAGCGGGAGCCCGATGCGGACGAGCGCCCTGGAGGAGATGCCCGCGGTGTCGGCCGCGTCCGGGTCCTCGGGGCGGAGCCCACGTATGGCGTAGAGGAGCATCACCGCCATCACGATGGTGCTGACGCTGGTCGCGACGCCGGCGCCCACCGCCCCGTAGGCGGGGACGCCGAGGGCCGGGAGCCCCAGCTTCACCAGCGCCGCGTCACCGCCGACCAGGATGATGTCCGCCAGCAGGTTGAAGACGTTCGCGACGACGGCGGCGATGACGAGCGGGCGGGTGCGCTGGTGGCTCTGGAGCACCGAGCGCGCCGCCATGTACACGAGGTAGACCAGCATCGCCGGCGTACGCGCCAGCAGGTAGGCGGTCGCGCGCTCGCGGAGCAGGGGCTCGACGCCGAAGAGCTCGGTCAGCCACGAGGACGCGACCGCGAGCACGCTCAGCGGGATCCCGGCGACGATCGCGACCTTCAGCCCGACCCGCCACCACGCCCACGCGCGCCCCGGGCGCCCGGCGCCCAGCGCCTGGGAGACCAGCGGCTCGAGGGACATCGCGAAGCCCATCCCGAAGACCAGGAAGGCGTAGGTCAGGGCGTTGCCGAGGGAGACGGCGCCGAGCTCGAGCCGCGAGTAGTGGCCGACCACCGCCGTGTCGACGACGCTCATCAGCATCACCGACGCCTGGGCCAGGATCAGCGGCCACGCGAGCCGCGCCGTCGCGCGCAGCTCGTCGACGAAGCGGGGGGCCGCGGCGGGGGGCTCGACGCGCTCCAAGGCCGAAGTGGCCGTCAGGCCTGGGTCGCGTCGGCGACCATCGCGTCGAGCTCGGCGAGGCTCTCCTCGACCTCGTCGCGCGGCAGGTTCCCGGCGCGGAGCTCGGCGTCGTCCTTGTCGAGCAGCGCCTGGTAGAGCTGCCGACCGCGGGCGAGGACCTCGGCCTGGGGCCCGACGAGCTTGAGGACCTTGAAGAGCGCGTCCTCGGCGCCGGCGAAGTCGCCGCTGTGCTCGCAGAAGGTCACGAGGTTCATCTGCGCGGTCAGGTACTGCTGCCCGGCGCGCTCGGCGGTCGTGACCTCGAAGCGGTCCCAGGCCTCGTCCGCCGCCTGGCGGCCGATCTCGCGGGCCCGCTCGTGGCGCCCGGCCTGGTGGCAGGTGACCGACGCGCTGATCCGGACCTGGCAGAGGAGCTCCGGTACGTCGGGGACGTCCTCGCTCAAGAGCGACTCGCCGAGATCGATGGCGCGCTCGTAGGCGGCGACCGCGTCGTCGAGGCGCTTCAGGTGGACGTACAGCATCCCCTGGGCCTGGAGCGCGGCGACCTTCATGAAGCCGGCCTGCTCCGGGGCGAAGCCGTCGAAGGCCTCGAGCGCGCGGCGGTTCTCGGCCAGGGCCTCCTCGTGCCGACCCAGCTGGGAGCAGGTCGAGCTGAGGTTGAGGTGGGCGATGCCGAGGTGGAGCAGCTTCGCCTCGCCGGTGACCTTGGCCTGGCGGTTTCGGACGCGAATCGCCTGGGTGAGCTGCAGGTAGGCGTCGTCGGTCCGGCCGACCCCGATGGCGACCTGACCCTTGCCCTCGTGGACCGCGGCGGCGAGCTCGAGGCGCTGGGGGTCGTCGTCGTCCCCGAGGCCCTGGAGCGCCACGCCGGCCTCGTCGAGGCGCCGCTGGGCGCCGGTCAGGTCGCTGGACTGCGCCATCTTGGAGGCGAGCTCGACGAGCTGGCGGACGGTCTCCAGGCGTTTGTTGCGCGTCTCCGAATCCACGGCTCCTCCCCGGCGTGCGGAAGGGCGTGGTCTAATACGACACGGCGGATGTGTCGACACCCGGCTGCTACCGAGCGCGACACACCCGCCGTGGGAGCCGACCTGCGGCGCGATCCCGTCAGCCTGCGTCGGCCGCGACCGCCGGCTCCACCTCGAAGTGGAGCGCGTCGACACGGAGGCCGTTGGCGTCGAGCACGTCGACGGTCCAGTCGCCGGCGTCCCAGGCGCGGAGCGTCTTGTTCGACCACGTGCGCCAGCTGGGGCTCGTGCCGATGTCGAGGGTGTAGCGGAAGGCCACCTCGTCGCCCTTGCGCCAGACCATCGTGACCTGGGTCGGCGGGCCGTCGTTCTTGACTTTCACCCACGCCCAGATGCGCTCGACGCCGATCTCGAAGGCGTCGTCCGCGCCGATCGGCTCACGGTCGGTGACGCCGGTCGCGATGGCGCTCTCGACGATGGTCACGCGCGGGGTGACCAAGGGCACGACGACGGGGACGCGCTCGGTCGCCGCGGTCTTCTCGGCCGGGTCGCGCTCCTTGGTCGCCTTCGCCGGGGCGGGCTCGTCCTTGTCGATGACCGCCGCCTTCTTCGGCGCGGCCTTCTCTGCGCTGGCGGTCGCGGGCGTGGCGCCCGCGGTCGCCTTCGCCGCGCCGTCGCCGGAGGCCCCGAGGTCGACGACCTCCCAGGGCCCGCGGACGATGTCGTCGACCGGGACGCGCTCACCGGTCGACGTCGCGGACGCCGTGACCGGGCCGGTGTCAATGGTGGGGGGGACGTCGCGGGCGGGCGTGACCGCGGGGCTGGTCGGGGTGGCGTTGGTGGCGCGCTCGGCGACGGGATCGGGGGTGACGCGAGCGGCGGCGACGGTCCTGGGCTTGGCGGGCTCGCCGCTTCCGTCCTGGGTCATGGCGAAGCCGACGATGCCGCCGAAGAGGAGGGCGACGGCGCCGATGACGAGGAGGATGAAGCGGGTGTTGAGGGGCTCGTTGGACTGCATGGACCGGACTCCTTTTCTCTGCCGAGGGGGCGGACGACGTGTCCGCTGGCTCCGGGACTCAGCAAGGTGCGTGCCATCGTGCTCGGAAGGTCGGATGGCTCTGAAAGTATTGGCGTCCTGTGGTCCCCGGCCGCGCGGTGACCTCTGCGTCGTGTCACGATGGACACGGCCCGGCGGCGACCACGACACGTTGACAGGCGACCGACGTCGGAGACGATGGCGGCCATGGACAGTGACAAGCGAGCACGCATCCTGACCGCGGCGGCGCAGGTCTTCGCCCATCGCGGCTTCAAGAAGGCCCCGATCGACGAGATCGCGCGGCGTGCCGGGGTCGCCAAGGGAACCATCTATCTGGCGGTCCAGTCCAAGGAGGAGCTCTACGAGCAGGCCGTAGGCCTCGAGGTCGAGGCGTGGCTCTATGACAACCGCCTCCCCGAGCGTGACGACGTTCCGCTGGCGCCGCTTCTCAACGCGCTGCTCGCCGACGAGGTCGCGTCCCTCCACGACCGGCCCCTGGTCGCCCGGCTCCTGTCGGGCGAGGTCACGCGCTCGCTGCCGGATCGGGAGGACACCGTCGAGGCCCTCCGCCGGCGCGCGCGCGCCAACCTCCTGCAGCTCCTCCGGCGCGGAGCCCGGGCCGGCCGCCTCCGCCGAGACCTCGATCTGGAAGAGGTCGCGGTCCTCCTCCAGGACCTCGAGGCGGCGACGCTGCTGTTTCACAGCCAGGGCGGCGACGATCTCCTCGAGGACGCCCACTTCCACCGCTGGGACACCGCGGTCTCGGCGCTGCTCGACGGCCTCGACGCCTCGCGCGAGGCGCCGCCCGGCTTCTGACCCGGCGGATCAGTCGTCGTCTTCCTCGTCCTCGTCTTCCCGGAGCTCGTGGACGCGGTGCCGGAGATCCGCGTGACGCCTGTCGATGGCGGCTCGGAGGGTGACGAGCTCGGCGTCGAAGTCCAGCTCGGGCTGCCAGCGGGCGAGGTCGGCGCGCGCCGCCGCGGCGATGTCGGCGCCCCGCCGGGCGGCGCGGTCGTCGAGGACCTCGGCCTCTAGCGGTCCGCCGAGGGCCGCCTCGGCGTACGCCAGGTACCGGTCGCGGTAATGCGGGATGCTCAGCAGCCGCGGGGAGAAGCCGTCGCGCCCGTGCCAGGCGTTCGCGGCGACGCCCAGCCCCTGTCCCGGCCAGGTCGCGACGTCGATGGGCTCACCGTTCCAGTTGCGTCCCCAGGTGGCGTCAGCGTCCCAGCTGATGATCCGGAAGCGCGCCCGCGGCGTCCCCGGCGCGGCCTCGAGGTCGTGGTAGAGGTAGTAGTTCTTGGTGAAGGCGTCCTGATCGAGCGCCAGGGCGTGCACGACCTGGTACGCGGTCCAGTCGTCGAGGTGCAGCACCGGCTCGACCTCTCGCTCGAAGGCCTCGGCCGTGGTCGGGGTCGTCGTCAGGATCGTGAGGAACGGGCCGAGGTCGTCGGTGGGGTTGTCCTCGTTGACCTTGTGCTCGAAGCCCGCGAGCGGGTCGACCTTGGCGACCCAGTTCGCGTGGTGGTTGACCGCCTTGTAGAGGTTGGCGTCGTCGTCGAGGGCGTGGCGCTCGAGGAACCGCCGGTCGATGCGCTCGATGACGAGGTAGAGCCCCCAGGGCTCGCCGTTGATGTCGACCCAGGCGTAGCCCGTTCGCGGCGCGAGCCCGCCGACCGCGCGGATGGCCGCGAAGGTCAGGTCGTTTCGCAGAAACGTCGGGTCGATCCAGCTCGCCTGCAGGACCAGATGGCGCTGCCGGTCCGGGTCGGCCTCGCCGTCGAAGGCGAAGGGGATCCCGTCGCTCTCGAACTCCAGGCGGTAGCTCTTCTTCGCGACGGTGCGGGCGAAGCCCCCGTGGAGCTCCATCTCGACGTCCTCGTACCGGACGCCGTCGTAGTCGACGAGGGCCTCGATCTCGATGGCGCTCGCTTCGTCGGTGTGGGCGTCGAGGGCGTCGAGGGCGTCGGGATCGGCGCAGATGTCGATGACCGGGAGACCGTGCCGCTCGCGCGGCTGCAGCGTCGTCGAGCCGTCGCCGTCTTCGCCGGGGTGGACGTCGGCGTCGGGCGCCGCGCAGTCTGGCGGGTCGAAGCGCGTCGGGCTCGCCTCGCACCCGCTCGAGAAAGCGAGCGCCGCGGCGATCATCGCGGTCACGCGGGTCATCATCGGCGGCAACCTAGCGCGCCCATCGCCCCGGTCCAAGGGGCATGCGCGGCGCGTCAGCGGTAGAGCTCGGGAGGCCAGCCCATCCAGCGGATCGCCTCGTCGCCCGTGTCGAAGAAGCCGGCGTTCTTCATGCGGGCGATCTTCATGACGGCGCGCGCCAGCCGCATCTCGAAGGGCTTGCCGCCGAAGATGGCGACCCGCTCGAGCTGTGCCTTGCGCTGAAAGAGCCACTTGCCCAGGAGGAACTGGGCGCGGAGGGGCGAGCCGTCGAGCTCGCGCAGGTCGACGACCGCCGTGAAGACCTTGTCGTGCCCGAGGTGGTCCCGGATCTTCTCCATCACGTCGATCAGCGCTCGAGCGCCGCCCATCGAGCCCTTTCCGGACAGGTACACCACCGCTCGCAGGACCTCGTCGACGGCGATATGGAGCACCTGACCGGGCTCGGACCAGGTGCGCGTCGTGATCCATCGGGGGTCGTCGAGGTCGGGACCGCCTGCCATGCGTGCTCCAGTTGTCGTCGTGAGACTGAGAAATGGGCCGCCGCCGAAACGGGGTCAAGTCCGGCGGCGCCGATGCCGATAGCGATCGCATCCGCTGAGCGGCCGATGGCGGCGCGCACAGCCGCGCGACTCCCGGTCGCGCCGAACATCAGCTCACGTCACCACGCGCTCGTCGCGTCGGTGCGCGCTGGTCACGGAGACGACCGCTGCAAGCCTGGGACGGACGATATCAGATCGAGCGCACGCTCGGTGAAGGGGGGATGGGCCAGGTCTTCCTGGCGCGCGACCTCACTGCGATGGATCGGGTGGTCGCGCTCAAGCTCCTCCTCCCCGAGTTCCTCGACGCGACCGCCGACTTCATGCGCGAGTACGTGCTGCAGCGGCGCCTCCGCCACCCGGCGGTCCCGCGGGTCCACGACTTCGGCTTCGGGGCGCACCCGATGGGCGAGGTGCCGTACTTCGTGATGGACTACGTGCGCGGCGTTCCGCTCGCGCGGGCCATGCACGGGCTCGACCGCCTCGACCGCGCCTGGCCCTGGATCCTCGAGACCCTGCGCGCCCTCGACCACCTGCACGGCCTGGGCTACCTGCACCGGGACCTCAAGCCGAGCAACATCCTCGTCGACGTGCACGGCGACCGGGATCCCGCCGCCCACCTCATCGACTTCGGGATCGCCATCCCGATCGAGGCCGAGCCGGAGGAGCTCTTCATCGGGACGCCGGAGTACTCGGCGCCCGAGCTCATGGCCGGCGATCCCTTCGACGTCCGGCAGGACCTCTACGCGGTGGGGCTCCTCCTCTACGAGATCGTCGCGGGTCGGCGGCCGTGGCCGCAAGAGGACCCCACGGCGCTCTGGGAGGCGCGGACCTATGGGCGCCACCCGGCGATCCTGCGCAAGGACTGCCCGCCGGGGCTCATCCGCCTCATCGACGACCTCCTCGCGCCCAACCCGGACGACCGACCGAGCAGCGCGGCCGAGCTCATCGAGGCCTTCAGCGCCATCGTCGGCGTCGAGCCGGTCATCGAGACCGCCGAGGCCTTCCGACTGCGACTCGACGCTTACCCGCTGTGCCCGCCGGCCGAGCTCGAGCGGGCGGCGCGCGAGTGGCACTCGGGCCTCCGAGCGGAGTTCGACGACAGCGACGGGCGCCCGGCGATCCTGGTGCTCGATACCCCGGCCGGCCTCGACGGCCAGCGGCAGCTCGGCGAGCTCACCGACCGCGGCGCCGTCGGCGGCGCCCGGAGCGTACGGGTCGCTCTCGACGGTCCGGTCGAGCGACCCCTCGCCGGTGTCGGACGCGCGCTGGACCTCTTCCGCCGCCTGCGCGTCCAGCGCGCCAACGGCCGCCCTGTGGTGGATCTGCCCGGGCTGGCTGGCGCGGCGACCATGCTGACGCGCCTCCACGACCCCACGGTCCTGAGCATCGACGGGCTCCAGCGCTGTGACGCCCTGAGCCTCGAGCTGCTGGCGACCGTCTTCACCGGCGCGGCGAACTCGCGTCTGCGCGTCGTCGCGACCATGGATCCCGATGAGGCGCCAGTGGCGCCGCGGGCTTTCCACGCGCTGCTCAACGCCAAGTTCACCCACCGGGTCCCGGCGCGCTACATCCAGCGCGAGGACCTGGTCAGCTGGCTCGACGACGTGCTCGGGCCCGGCCTCGTTTCGCCGGAGCGGCTCGACGTCCTGCTCGAGCGCTCGGAGCGTCGGCCGGACCACCTTCGCGCGCTGCTCGCCGAGGAGTACGGTCAGGGGCGGGTCGTTCGCGTCGCCGACGGGTATGTCTTGAAGCCCGGCTTCGCGCTGCCGCCGGAGGCTCGGCGGCCGACGACCGGGATCGACCGGGCGGACCTGCTCGCGTGCCTCATCCACGCCTTCCCGGCGGAGGTCGTCCAGCGGTACCTGCAGGCCGGTGGAGACGAGCTGGCGGAGTTGGTCGCCGACGGGATCCTCCTTCGGCAGGGAGGCGAGCTCCTGGCGGCCCGGCCGACCCAGGTGAGTCGCGAGCGCTACCGGGCGCTCGACCGTCAGCGCCGACACCACCTGCACCGTCGCCTCGCCCAGTCGATCGCGGCCGCGGCCCGTTACCCCGGGCAGGCCGCGGCCTGCGCCCGCGAGTGGTCGCGGAGCGCGCAGCCGCTCCAGGCGGCCCCGTGGCACGTCGTGGCGGCGAACGAGGCCGCTGACCGGCTCGACGTCGAGGGCGCCGAGGACCACTTCTCGCGCGCCGTGAACCTGCTCGACGCGCACGCCGTCGGGGTCGACGAGTCGAAGCTCCTCGCGCTCCGGATCCAGGTCGCGCGCACCGCGCTCCGCCTCGGCCGGATGATCGGGCTCGTCGAGCGCTGGTCGGACGCGGCCACCGAGCTCTTCGAGATGGGCGCGGGACAGGGCAACGTCGGGCTGATGGCCGAGGGGATCGAGGCGCTGATGGACCTCGACGCCGAGGCACGGGATTGGGACGCGCTGATGCGGCACGCGGAGGCGCGCCGCTCGCTCCCGTCGGGCGGCGGGGCGCGAGACGGCGAGGCGCTTCATGCTTGGGCCGAGGCATGCGTCGCCTGGTCCGACGGCCGAAGTGACGTGGCGCTGCAGCTCCTCGAGAGCGCGGCCGAGCACGAGCTCTCGCGGCGGGTGAGGCTGCGCCTCGCGCGGCTGTCGGCGGAGATCGTCACGCTCACCCAGCGCGAGGTCAGCGTCGCGGGGACCCTCGAGCGCCACCGCGCGCTGGCCGAGGAGGCCGGGGACCCCACCGAGCGCGCTCTCGCCTCGCTCTTCGCCGCCTCCCACGCCCGTGAGCACGGCGAGCTGGCCACGGCGCTCGAGCGCCTGGACGAGGCGGCGGAGGCCGCGGGTGAGCACCACCTCCGCAGGGTGAGCGGGCGGGTCGAGCTGGAGCGGGCGCGCTGCCACCTGGCCATCGGCTGGTGGGCGACGGCCCTCGACCACGCCGACCGCGGGAGAGCGCTCGCCGAGCGGGACGGGGATGTGGAGACGGCGCTCGCCGCCCGCACGGTCGAGGCCTGCGGCGTGGCCGCGCTCGGCCAGGTCGACGAGGCGCTGGGGCTCCTGGACGAGGTCGATGAGGACCTCCACGAGCAGGCCTCGAGCGAGCTCCGAGCCCTCATCGGGTACGCGCGCCTCGAGACCGAGCTCGCGGCGACCGACGGGCCGCCCTGTGAAGGGCTCGTCGGCCGCGCCCGCCGGCTGGCGGTGAAGGCGACCAAGGCGCGCCTCCGGGCCTGGGCCGTTCGCGCCTGGTCCCTGGCCGCCCGCGCCGCCCTCGGCGCCGGTGACCCCAGCGGCGCCTTCGACTTCGTGGACGGCGCCCTCGATCTCAGCGAGCGCTGGGGCGCGGTCGGCCCGCCGCTCCACCAGCTCCTCTACCTGTTGGCGCGGACCCAGCTCGCGTGCGGCGACCCGAGCGCCGCGGCCCAAAGCCTCGTCGACGCCCAGCGGGCGCTCGAGACCTCGGCCGCCGCGATGCCGGCCCAGGACCAGCGCCGAACCTGGCTGACCCGCCCGGACCACGCCCGCGTCAGCCTCGGCGACCTCATCGCGCGGGGCCCGCTGTCACGGCCGCTCCCGCAGATGGTCCGGCAGCACCTGCTCCAGCAGGCCGCCCGCGAGGCGAGCTGAGCGCCCTGAGCGCGTGTCACGAAATGTGACACATCGTGTGACGCGTCGAAGGATAACCCACGGATCCGGCGTACGGGACCCCGGGGCCATCGCGAATAACCTTCGGTCATTCTCGTGACGAGCGAACGCCTCCCGTGTACCGAGTCGTGGCTTGAATACTCGGTAGAGGCGCGATTGTGCGCTGCGTCCGTGGTGGCGCGTCGTGTAACACGATGTGATACGTCGTGTGACGTTGTCTCGGCGCGGTCAGCGGGCGACCGGGACGGAGAAGACCGCGCGGTCCTCGAGGCGCACGGCGGTGAGGCTCCCGCCCCACACGCAGCCTGAGTCGAGGGCGATGACGTCGTCCTCGATCCACAGCCCCAGCGTGGCCCAGTGGCCGAACACGATCGTCGCGTCGGCGCTCGCGCGACCGGGGACTCGGAACCAGGCCCGCTGCCCATCGACCATCGCGTCCGGGGGGCCTTTGAATCGCGGGACCATCTGCCCGACGGCGTCGACCGCCCGGACCCGGGTGCAGACCGCAGTGAACGCGAGGCGTCGGTTTCGCGGGTTCTGCCCGGGGCGGAAGCGCTTGGGCTTCTCGTGGTAGAGCGCGCGGAGGAACTCGACCCGACGTGGGCTGCGGAGCTCGGTCTCGACCTCGGCGGCGAGCTCGAGCGCCTGTGCCACCGTCCAGCCGGGCAGGAGCCCCGCGTGCACCATCAGGAACGGGCCCTCGGCGTGGATGAGGGGGCGCTCGGTCAGCCACCGGATGAGCCCCTCGCGATCCGGCGCCTTCAGGACCGGCGCGAGCGTGTCGCTGCGCGAAGCGGTGATGACACCGGCGTGGCGCGCGAGGAGGTGGAGATCGTGATTGCCGAGGACCGCGACCACGGAGTCGGAGTGGTCACGCATCCACCGCAGGACCTCGAGGGACTTCGGGCCGCGGTTCACCAGGTCGCCGACCAGCCAGAGCCGGTCCGACGCCGGATCGAAGCCGATCCGCGCCAGGAGCCGCAGGAAGGACCGATAGCAGCCCTGGATGTCACCGATCGCGTACGTCGCCACCGCTCATCGCCCGTGCCGCCCGCCATGAGCGGGTTCACCGCGCACCGAACCGCGGCGCCGAGCCGCGATGAAGCGCGCACAACACCCAGCAGGCCGCGGAAGACGACTCCCGCGGCCCACCTTCTCGTGATGCTCGGCGCGCTACTTCTTCTTCAGGTTGAAGGAGTCGACCGCCAGCTCGATCTCCTCGAGCAGGGTGGCGCCGCCCTTGCCATCCGCTCGGAAGCTCGACCACTTGGTCGGCCACGCCTGGAAGAACTCGTAGGTCAGCACCGGCTTCTTCTGGTCGCCGGTCCGGTCGAGGACGTGGATCGCGCCGTTGCGACGCTCCATCGCTCCGTCCTGCACGCGCTGACACCAGTCGTGGAGCTCGGTGTTGGTGATCATGCCCTTGGTGAGCTTGATGTTGCCGAACCGGTGGATGCCCGGGCGCTTGCGCGGCCACGGGTCCATCGAGTCCTTGTACTCGATGACGTCGCAGTCCCAGCTCAGGCCGTCGAACTTCTGGAAAGCGCCGGCCTTCACGCCGTCGATCTCGATCCAGAAGTCGTGGTCGGTGAAGGGATCGAACGGCCGCCGTCCGCTGTTCGACTCGGGCTTCGCGACACCCGGGGTCGGATGGCTCAGCGGCGAGCCCTTCTGCAGCTTCATGATGGCGACCACGAGCGGCACCAACACACCGATGGCGCCGACGATCGGCGTGGCCAGAGCCTTCGGCGAGAACTTGGTGATCGTCACCTTCCGCTCGAGCTTCGGCCAGCTGTACGACTTCCACGCGACGGGCGGAACCGGGGGCGGGCTGACTGGTTGGATCGACATGAGCGACTCCGTAGCGCTTCGTTCAGTGGAGCCAGGCCGCTTCGGCCCGGATCGGATTCGAATAGCTCACACTGGACCACTGACCCCCGATAGCAGCTAGTGTAGACGCTTCCGCGGACGGAGGCAAGGGAGTGTCGGGGGCTGCGCGCGCCCTTGCGCAGCGCGTCGGAGCGAGCATACCTTCCACTCGTCGGAAGGCAACGCCCAGTCCACCGGGTTCTACCCGGAGCCGCCCGCCAGACGCACCGGAGCAAGCGTATGAGAACGTCGACCGTGACGCCCCATGAGAACACCTCGCGCCTCACCTCGGCCGCCGGCCGGGTCCTCGCTGCCCTGGCGCTGGTGGCCCTGACCGCCGCCCCGGCCGCCGCGGGGGATCGCGACCGCCTCGCCAAGAGCTGCGAGGGCGGCAACCTCTCGGACTGCGTGGACCTCGGCGTCGCCTGGGAGAACGGCGATCGCGGGCCTCAGGACTACGGCCGCGCGGTCTACTACTACAAGAAGGCCTGCAACGACAAAGAGGTGCTCGGCTGCCACATGCTGGGCCAGCTCGTCGAGACCGGGACCGGGGTCGAAAAGGACGTCGAGCAGGCGATGCGCCTCTTCGACCGGTCGTGCAAGGAGGGCTACCTCCCGAGCTGCAAGTACCTCGCGAACATCTACCGGCAGGGCAAGGGCAGCGTCCGCAAGGACCTCGTCCGAGTACGCTTCATCCTCGGTCGCGCCTGCAAGTTCGGCGACGGCGAGAGCTGCTACGGCCTCGGCATCGCCTGGCAGCGGGGCGAGGGCGGGCTGAAGGACTACGAGAAGGCGCTCGCGGCGTTCCTCGCCGGCTGTGAGGTCCAGGACCCGCGGAGCTGCCTCCAGTCCGGCGTTATGTACCGCGACGGCGTCGGCGCCAAAGAGGACGCGAAGAAGGCCAAGGACCTCCTCGACAAGGCCTGCCTCTACGGCGGCAAGCCCTTCTGCGGCGACGCGACCGTGGGCACGGGCGGCGACGGGGGGCGCGCTCCGGCCGGCCGCTGCGGCAACGGCGCCGACTCGCTGAGCTGCGTCGTCACCGAGCTGCAGCGGTGGGAGGCCCTCAACCCCGCCAAGCTCGAGCCGTCCCGCGACTACTTCAAGAAGTCCTGTGGCGAGGGCAAGGGCTTCGGCTGCCACAAGCTCGGGATGCTCGATCAGGACGCCAAGCCCGAGGCCGCCCGCGCGCTCTTCGACAAGGGCTGCAACGCCGGCAGCATGGAGTCCTGCACGAACCTCGGGTTCCAGAAGTGCGGCGGCAGCGGCGGCCCGGAGGACGCCAAGGCCGGCCTCGCCCTCTTCGAGAAGGCCTGCGCCGGCAACGACCCGCGGGGCTGTCTCGACGCCGGCGTCTTCGCCCTCGCCGGGCGCGAGACGGCGAAGGACCCCTCCAAGGCCTACGCGATGTTCGTCAAGGCCTGCGACAACGGCGAGCCCATCGGCTGCCACAACGCCGCGGTGCTGCTGAACCTCGGCCACGGCGTCGTGCGCGACATGCCGAAGGCCGTCGAGATGCTGAAGGACGCCTGCAGCTACGGCTTCGAGCGGTCCTGCGCGGCCGCCAAATCGCTCTCGCCCTGACCGAGGTCCACCGCGACGGTCCGTGAGGTCTCGAGGAAGCTGGCGATGGGGTCGGCGTCCTCGAGGGCCTGCGCCTGGGCCGTCTCGTAGGCGCGGGTCATGCCACCGACGAGGACGTCGATCGCGACGACGCTCAGGATGAAGATGTTGGCGACGATGCCGACGAGGGCCTTGACGACCCCCAGGACGTCGAAGCCCATCTCGGCCGTGAGAACGCCGACGACCAGGAAGAGCGCGCCCGCGCCGTTGAGCGCGATGCTGACGCCGCGGGTCTTCTTGACCATCGCGACCGCCTCGTCCCCCGAGGTGGGCTTCGCGAGCGCCGTGCCCGAACGCCAGAGCCAGACCGGCCCCAGCAGAAAGCACAGCATCGCGAGCACGAGCAGCGGGCTCCCCGTCAGCTGATACGGCAGCATCATGATGACGAAGAGCAGCAGCAGGTAGAAGGGCGACGTCAGCGTGACCAGCCAGCCCGGCGCGGTGCTGCGCGGGAACAGCACCTTGGCGCTGACCGCCGCGCGCAGGAGCCCCGGGATGAGGGCCAGGACCTTCGGCGCCAGCGCGATGACGTGGCTGAGCGCGCCCAGGAGCCCCCAGACGAGCGCCACGTTGGCGTTGCCCCCGCCGACGCTCCGCGCGGGGAAGAGCGCGACGGCGAAGGGCGCGAGGAAGGCGATGATCCAGGTCACGAGCAGGATCTTGCGCGACCTCCCCCAGTCGCCCCAGCGCTTGAACGCCGTGTAGACGCCGAAGGCCAGGACCACCTGGAGGCAGACGACCAGAAAGCCGAGGCCGCCGAGCACGGCGACGACGTCGGGATCGGCCGGGAGCCCGCCGAGGTCGGTGGGGCTGGCGAGCTCGATGATGGCCGAGATCGTGTCGAGGGTCAGCGACGGCAGCAGCGCGAAGAAGGCGACGTACAGCATCGAGCGGCGCCACAGGAGGAGCCGCCCGTAGGTCGCGTCGCTGCCTCCCGGGAGCCCGGCGACCACCGGCCGCTCGTCGGCGAGGAGCTCCCCGGGGTCCATCTCGATCGACAGCGCTCGCCTCAGGTGCCGACCACCCCCGGAGAACGCGCCGTGGGCCCTGTTCTTGGCGTTTCCGCCCTTGGTCCCGCTCATCGAGGCCTCGCTCCGCCGTGAGGCGTCAGGCGTTGAAGAACCGCTCTCCCTTCTCCGCCATGTCGACCAGCAGCTGCGGTGGCGCGAAGCGCTCGCCGTGCTGGGCCGCGAGGGCCTTCAGCTGCTCGACGACGGTGGCCACGCCGCGGCGGTCGATCCACGCGAGCGGCCCCCCCGAAGACGGGGCGAAGCCGATCCCGAAGATGGCCGCGATCTCGGCGTCCCGCTTCTCCCGCAGGATCCCTTCCTGGAGGCACTGCGCGACCTCGCGGACCTGAACGAGCATCAGCCGGTCGGCGATGACGTCGACGCCGGTCTCCTCGGGGCGCATGTCGCCGACGAGGTCCTTCAGCCCCGGCCAGATCCGGCGCTCCTTGCCCTCGTAGTCGTAGAAGCCCTTCTTCGCGATCTTGCCGATCCGACCGTGCTCGTCGACCATCCGGTGGAGCAGCTTCACCGCCGCGACCTCGCTGAGATCGGCGCCGGTGTACTTCGCCGCCTGCTCGACGGCCTTCAGCCCGAGGCGCAGCGTCACCTCGTCGTAGACCTTGAGCGGCGGCACGACCATCCCCTCGCGCCGGGCCGCCCACTCGATGAGCACCGGGTCATGCCCCTCGGCGACCATCTGGGTGGCCTCCATCAGGTAGGTCGCGAAGACCCGGCTCGTGAAGAAGCCGTAGCCGTCGTTGACCAACACCGGGATCTTGCCGAGCGCCTGCGCGAAGCCGACCGCGCGGCCGATGGTCTCGTCGCTGGTCCGCTCGCCCCGGATGATCTCGAGCAGCGGCATCTTCTCGACCGGCGAGAAGAAGTGGAGGCCGATGAAGCGCTCGGGCTTCTCCGAGGCTTCGGCGAGGTGGGTGATCGGGATGGCCGAGGTGTTAGACGCCCAGACGCCGTTTACCGCCATCAGCGGCTCGATCTCGCGGGTGACGGCGTGCTTGACCGCGTCGTTCTCGACCACGGCCTCGATGACCAGGTCGCAGCCTGTCAGGTCGGCCGTCTCCAGCGAGTAGGTGATGCGGTCGAGGATCGCCCTCTGCGCGTCGGCGCCGAGATGCTTCTTCTTCTTCGCCTCGGCCTCGCAGTGGGCGCGCCCGGCGTCGAGCTGCTCGGCGGAGATGTCCTTCAGGACGACGCTCATGCCCTTGGCGGCGCAGATGAACGCGAGCCCCGCGCCCATCATCCCGGCGCCCAGGATGCCGACCTTCGCGAAGCCGTGAGCCTTCTCACGCGGCAGGCCCTCGGCCTTCATCGCGGCGTTCCGGAAGTACCAGAAGGTCCGGATCATGTCCTTGGACTGCTGGCTCACCGCGCAGCGCACGAAGTAGCGGTTTTCGACCTCGAGCGCGCGGTCGAAGACCAGCCCGACGCCCTCCTGCATCGCCGAGACGGCGGCCTCGACCTGGGGCATCGTGCCGGCGGTCTTCTTGGTGATCATCGCCGTGGCGGCCATGAAGATGTTGCGCGCGTCGTCGCTGTCGGGGGCCGGGCCGGGGAACACGAAGCCCTTGCCGTCCCACGGCTGCTTCTTGTGCCCGGGGTTGTCGAGGACCCACTGCCTCGCGGCGGCGAGGACCTCCTCGCGGCTCGCCGCGAGCGCCTCGACCATCCCGAGCTTGTGCGCCTTCGCCGCGCGCACCGGCTGCCCCATCGTGATGTGCTCGAGGGCCTTCTGGATCCCGACCAGGCGCGGCAGCCGCTGGGTCCCGCCGGCGCCCGGGATGACGCCGAGCGACACCTCCGGCAGGCCGATCTGGACTCGGGGGCTGTCGAGCGCGACCCGGTAGTGGCAGCAGAGCGCGGTCTCGTAGCCTCCGCCGAGGGCCGAGCCGACGAGCGCGCACGCGAGCGGCACGCCGATGGTCTCGAGCTTCCGGAAGACCGCGTTGAGCCCAGCGACCCAGGTCAGCGTCTGCTCGGGATCGCGCAGCGGCACCAGCCCGTCGATGTCGGCGCCGACGCAGAAGTTCTTGTGGGCGCTCGTCAGGACGACGCCCTTCAGCCCGTCCTGGGACCTCGCCCAGTCGACCGCGGCGTCGAGGCCGCGGGCGAAGGTCTCGTCGACCTTGTTGACCCCGCCGGCCATCGCCAGCGACAGCGTGGCCACCCCGTCCGCGGGGTCGAAGCTCAGCTCGAACGCGTCGTTCTTGTCGGTGATCATGGCTCAGACTCGCTCGATGATGGTCGCGATGCCCATGCCGCCGCCGATGCACAGCGTCACGAGCCCGGTGTTGAGGTCCCGCCGCTCGAGCGCGTCGAGCAGGGTCCCGAGGAGCATCGCGCCGGTCGCCCCGAGGGGGTGGCCCATGGCGATGGCGCCGCCGTCGACGTTCACCCTGGCCGGGTCGACGTCGTACTCCTTCATGAAGGCGAGGGGGACCGTCGCGAAGGCCTCGTTCACCTCGAAGAGATCGATGTCGCCGATGGTCATCCCGGCGCGCTTCAACGCCTTGCGGGTCGACGGGATGGGGCCGGTCAGCATCAGCATCGGCTCCTCGCCGGAGATGCCGATGCCGCGGATCCGCGCCCGCGGGGTGAGCCCGAGCTCTGCGCCCTTGGCCGCCGAGCCCACGAGGACCGCCGCGGCCCCGTCGACGATGCCCGAGGAGTTGCCGGCGTGGTGGATGTGGGTGATGGACTCGACCTGCGGGTAGACGCGCCTGGTCAGCTCGTCGACGGCGAAGGCCTTGCCGATCATCTCGAAGCTCGGCTTCAGCGCCGCGAGCCCCTCGAGGGTCGTGTCCGGGCGGATGAGCTCGTCGTGGTCGAGCAGCAGGTGGCCGTTTTCGTCCCGCACCGGCACGAGGGACTTCGCGAAGTGGCCCTTCTCGCGGGCCTCGACGGCCTTTCGCTGGCTCGCGAGCCCGAAGGCGTCCGCCTCCTCGCGGGTGACGCCGTAGAGCGTCGCGAGCAGATCGGCCGAGACCCCCTGGGGGACGCTGCCGATCTGCCACTGGGTCGCCGGGTCCCAGACGGCGCCACCGTCGCTGCCCATCTTGACCCGCGACATGCTCTCGACGCCCCCGGCGACGATGAGGTCGGCGAAGCCCGACGCGACCATCGCCGCGGCGTGGTTGATGGCCTCGAGGCCGGAGCCGCAGAAGCGGTTGAGGGTCAGCCCGGCCGCGTCGAGGTCGTAGCCGGCGGTCAGGGCGCCGTAGCGCGCGATGCACGCCCCCTGGTCGCCCGTCTGCGTGACGCAGCCCGCGACGACGTCGTCGACGTGTACGGTGTCGAGGTCGTTGCGGTCGCGGACGGCCCGGAGCGCCGTGGCGAGCAGCTCTACCGGACGGACGGTGTACAGGCTGCCCGACGTGCGGCCCTTGCCCCGCGGCGTCCGAACGGCGTCGTAGATATAGGCCTCACCCATCGCTCAACCTGCCTCGCTGCGATGCAGCACACGGGGCCCACGACGAGCCGGGCAGCGATCCCGGTCGTGCAGGCGAACATCACTGACTTGTGCGGTCGCGGCAGAGCTCCGGGAGCCGCCGTGACCCGGGGAATCGGTGGGCGTGGGCGCTAGCGGGTAGCGCTAGAGCAGGCCCTTGCGCTTACGGCAGCGGGCGTCGAGGCGCTGCAGGCGGTCGGTGTCGACGCCGAGCCGGAAGGACAGCTGGTCGACGTGGTGACGCTCGGCCGGGTCGACCTTGCCGTCGGCGTAGGCGGTCTCGAGGGCCTGGTCCACGACGTAGTCGGCCGCCAGCACCGTGGCGCGCTCGAGGTCGCTCTGGGTCATGCCCAGGCCGGCCGCGAAGTGGGCGAGCTTGGCCTGCTCCGCGGCCGCGTACTCCTCGTCGCTCATCGCGACGGCGGTGGCGAGCAGCAGCATCGCCTTACGGACGTCGGCGCTGGTCTCGGCCAGCTCGGCCTTGGTGAGCGGCTCCTTCTCGAGGAGCTGGTCGAGGGTCGGGCCGTTTCCGCCGGTGAAGGCGTGGAAGAACTCGCGCTCCTGCTCCTCGATGGTGCCGTCGGCGGCCGCGACCTCGGTCAGCATGCGGGCGAGGATGTTGCGGTCCCAGGGCTTGTCGAAGACCGTCGCCTGGATCGTGACGGCGAACTCGGTCTGCAGCTCCTTGAAGACCGACGCCGCGACCCAGCGGTTCTGGGAGGCGTCCCAGGCGAACTGGTTCTGCGCGCTCTTGAACGCCTCGAGGGTCGCCTGCTTCACCTGGTCTTTCGACGGCTGGTAGTCGCGGGCGTCGCCGGCGGACATCGCGGTGTAGGCGACGGTGGAGCCGATCTCGCCGGCGACGCCGTAGCCGAAGACCGAGCGGACCATGCGTCCGAGCGACCACCGGAGGTTCCGCCAGACCGAGCGCTTGACGGCCTTGCCGACCTTGCCGGAGGCGTCCTCGACGACGGAGGCGCTCGAGCGGATCTGGCGGCCCGACACGGGGCAGCGGAAGGTCACCGTCACGGAGTGGCCGGACACGTCCTGCTGCTCGATGAGGGATTCGATCGCGTCGTAGGTGAACTCAGGCATCGGTCGCTCTTCCTCCGCGGTTGGTTGTGGCGAGGCGCCGCCGCGGCATCTTGCCACCAGCGAGCCGAGGGGGACAAGGGCAGGTGCGGGCGCTAGGACACCTCGATCAGAACGCGCTTCGCTGCGTTCTGATGAGGGTCCTAGCTGAATTGATCCGGCGGCTTCGCCGCTTCCACCGGCCGCTGCGCGGCCTGGGCCAGCGTTCCAGGGCCTCGCTAGCTCGGCCCTGGAACGCTGTCCTAGAGGTAGGGGATGAAGAGCCGCGCGAGGCCGTCACGGAGCCGCGCCGGCAGCCCCCGCCCGTCGAGCCTCGCCTGGGTCACCGGCCGTGCGTGGGCGATCTTGCGATCGATGAGCGCGTGCATCTGGCTCGCGAGGCTCTCGCTGTAGCACTCGATGTTGAACTCGAAGTTCAGCCGCAGGCTCCGCGGGTCGAGGTTCGCCGAGCCGAGCAGCACCCAGCCGTCGTCGACGACGAGGATCTTGCTGTGGTCGAAGGGGCCGTCGGTCTCCCAGACCTGGCAGCCGTCGGTGATGATCTGTGGCAGGACCGCGGTCGAGGCCCACTTCACCAGCACCTGGTTGTTGTGCCGCGGCAGCACGATCTCGAGCTCCACCCCGCGCAGGACGGCGGTTCGAATCGCGGCGACGAACTCTCCTTCCGGCAGGAAGTAGGGCGTCACGATGCGGACGCGGCGGCGGGCGCTGGCCAGGGCCCCGAAGAGCGCCCAGCGGAGCTTGTCGAGGTCGACGTCGGGGCCGTCGATGATGCCTCGGCAGACCATCTCTCCGGCGGCGTCGATGGCGGGGAACCAGTGGTCGCCGACGAGCTGCTCCCGGGTCGTGAAGGCCCAGTCCTCGGCGAAGGCGACCTGCATCTGGCAGACGACCGGCCCCTCGATCTTGAAGTGGAGGTCGATGATGGGGTGGGGCGGCTCGTCCCCGAGGATGTGGCCCTCTCGGATGTTGAGGCCACCCGTGAAGCCGACCTGGCCGTCGACCACCAGGATCTTCCGGTGGCTCCGGAGGTTCGCGTACGTCCAGCGCCACGGGAAGGTCGTGCGGTTGAACATCGTCGCCCGGACCCCCTGGCGGCGGAGCGACGGGATGACCGTCGGGAAGGAGTAGCGGGCGCCGACGGCGTCGACGAGGACGCGCACGTCGACGCCGCGGGCGACGGCGCGGCCGAGGGCCTCGATGAAGGTCTGCCCCACGCGGTCGCGGTCGAAGATGTAGGTCTGGAGCGCGATCGAGCGGCGCGCGCCGTCGATGGCGGCGATCATCTCCGGGTAGGCGGCGTCGCCGTTCTCGAGCGGCGTGACGAGGTTACCGCCGAGGACCGGAAACGACGTGACGCGGTCGAGGACCTCGCACAGCTCGGCGAGGGAGTGCTCGCCGAGGACCACCCGGCCGGCGGTCCGGGGGCGCGGGCGGGGCAAGCGCACGTAGTCGCGATAGAGCGCGGTCGCGCGGCGCTGGACGCGGTTGATGCCGAGCATCCAGTAGAGCAGCGCGCCGGCGAAGGGCAGGGCGAGGATGACCCCTATCCAGCCGACCGCCGCGCGGTTGTCGCGTTTGTGGAGGAGCGTGTGGGAGCCCGCGAGGACGTCCATCACCACGGCGAGGACCGCGAGGATCCCGGGGATGGCGTCGCGCAGGGCCTCCACGGCTCAGGTCCCCTGGGGCTGGGCGTGGCCGGCGACGACGGGGGGCTCGGCGGGGTCGGGGCGGGCGCGGCCGACGCCGGCGTTGCCGAGGCTGTCGTCGTCGAGGAGCGACAGCGGCCCGAAGAGGTCCCGCAGCGGGTCGGGATCCGCCTGGTCGGGCGCCCACGCGGCGACCCAACGGCGCCACGGCAGGGGGCGCCGCTTGAAGAAGATGTCTCCGACGGCGATGACCGGCATCGGCCGGACCAGGCCGGGTCCCTTGATCCGCGGGCGGAGGCGCGCGGCTCGGCTCCGCAGGGGGTAGATGGCCTCGGTCGCGAAGCCCTCGCCCGGCCAGACGATGAGCCCCTTTCGGTCGACGTCGTAGGGGGGCTTTCCGGGCAGGATCGACAGGATCTGCTCGCGGACGAGGTCCACGCCGGCGTGCTTGTAGAAGCCGAGGAGCGCGGTCTCGAAGGCGGACACGGCGTCGGGCGCGAGGGCGGCCAGCCAGCCGCGGGCGCCGAGCCCGGCCACGAGGAAGCGGGCCTGCTCGTCGAACTGCAGCTCGAGGGGCTCGTCGCCGAGCGGGGGGCAGGCGAGCTCGGCCACGATGCGGTACGGCGTGAGGGTCACGTGGCGGACGCTCAGCGCCCAGGCCTCGGGGAAGCGCTCGCTGGCGCGGAGCAGGGCGACGAGGTCGCGGGTGATGAAGTTGGCGACCGCCTCCTCGACGTGGTGCAGCGCCTCGGCGTGCTTGCGGACGTCGTGGGCGTCCCTCCGGCGCTCGGCGCGGCGGAGCTTCTTGAAGAGCTTCGGGACGGTCCCCGAGTGGAACCCCGGCCGCAGCAGGCGGTAGACCGTCTCGCCGTGGGAGCCGACGACCATCGGCGACAGCGCGGGCTTCCGGTTCGCCGAGTAGAGGCGCCAGTTCTCCTTGAACTCCCAGACGAGGAACCCGAAGACGCCGGGGAGCGTCGTCACGACCGCCACGCCGACCGAGGCGGCGGTGGCCGGGGCGAAGAAGTTCTCGAACAGCGCGATGAACTGCGGGGTCATCGGCAGGATGAGCTTGTGGCTGACCGTGACCACCGGGAAGTGCTTGATCGGGTTGACCTGCGGCTCGAAGAGGAGGTTGACGCCGAAGCGGAAGATGTAGGCGATGACCGACCAGAGGAGCCCGAAGACCGCCTTGCCGGCGAGGCTGATCCGGCTGTCCCCGCGCCGGAAGCGGAGCCACTGGTCCACCTCGTAGAGGCCGATCTCGACGACGTCGACGACGGCCTTGAAGAAGCCGATGACCGCCGCGAAGAGCCCGGGGACGAAGCTGTCGGCGAAGTGATGCCAGCCGCGGGTGAGGCGGTCGGAGACCTCCTCCTCGAAGCGCCGGCCGGCGCGATAGGACATGAAGATGGTGGCGGCCACGAAGACCCCGAGGCCGACCCAGGCGCCGATGGTCCAGCTCCAGGCGGCCGCGGCGGCGACGAAGAACGGGACGACCGCGAACTGGAGCGGGCGCCAGAGGCGGGTCCGGAAGAAGCGCCAGGCGCCGGTGTCGAGGAGCCAGCGGACCGGCGGGAGGCTCCGGAACCACTCGGGGATCGTGACGAAGACGAGCCGGGCGAAGCGCCCGAGCATGTGGATCCCGGTGACCGCCGCTCGGCGCACCGCCGCGAGATGGATCAGCGCCAGCAGGACCCCGCCGAGGGCGAGGAACGACGCGGTCGTGAGGATGTGCACCTCGGGCCCGCCGAAGAGCTTCACCACGGGACCGACGATGTGCTGGAGCCCCTCGAGGACGATGAAGGAGCCGCCGAAGGGCAGGATCGCGTACAGCACCAGCAGGCGCCCGACGATGTTCGCGAACCCCAGCGAGCTCAGGCGCTGGAGGCCGCGCCGGTAGATCTCGCCGCGCTGGTAGGCCCGGTCGAGCCGGTCCTCGAGGAGCTTGTCGAGGCGCAGCAGCGGGTCGCCCTTGAAGAACTCGCCCACCCCGCGCAGGTCCGGGAGCTTCAGCTCGTTGCGCGCGATGACGTCGCGGACGTCGCCGAAGGCGATGAAGCCCTTCTGGAGGAGCAGATCGAGCAGCTCCTCGATGAGCTTGTCGGTCGCGGCGCGGGACGGCACGTCGACCGCGGCCAGCCCGGCGTCCGCGAGGGCGCCCCGCAGGATCGCGCCCAGCTCGCGGCGGACGTCGCTCGAGGTCGCCTCCACCGCGGCGTCGAGGACGTCGCGGAGGCGCTCACGGTCGGCCTCCTCGAGGCGGCAACCGGCCAGGCGAGCGCGGGCGCGGCGCAGGTGCCGGGCGATGTCGACGAGCCCGCGGGCGTTGAGGGGGCGGCGGACGCGCGCCCGACCCAGCGACCGGATCCAGCGGCCGAGGTCCATCTCGAAGACGTGGCGCTCGGCCTCGACGCAGGCCTTCTGGAGATCGTGGAGGAGGCGCGCCTCGAGCCGCCGCATCCCATAGGTCGCGGCGCCGGTCAGCGGCTCGAGCGCGGTCGGCCAGGCGTCGGCCTCGGTCACGCCGTGGGTCAGCTCGGCGAGGCGCCGGCCGAGGGAGGCCAGGGCGCGGTCGCCGGTGTCACGGGCACGGAGGACGAGGGCCTCGTCCTCCTCGGCGCCGCGGGCCCGGGCGCAGAGCACGGCGGCGCCGGCGTCGTTGCCTCGCTCGCGGACGAAGATGGCCTTCTTGAGGAGCTTGGCGGCCCGCCTCGGCGGCAGCGGGCGGACCGCGAGCAGCTCGGCCAGGTCGTCATCGGCCGGGCCGCGCTCCGCCGCGCCGACGGGGCGGGTGGCGGCGAGGAGCGCGCGGCTGTCGACCAGGGACTCGCACAGCGCGTCGACCCGCTCGCGGGAGCGGAGCGACGGGAAGAAGCGGCCGACGAGCTCGGGCGCGAAGTGGAGGAGCTCGAGGTAGAGGGCGACGAACTCGACGAACTCGAGGGTCTCGTCGGCGGAGTCCGCGGTGATCTCCTCGTCGCGGAGCACCGCACGGATCTCGTCGAAGGGGGTCTGGCCGAGGCCGTCGATGTGGGCGAGCACCTGGGTGCGCGGGAGCGAGACCCCGGCCGTGCGGATGCGGAGCTCGGCGTCGATCCGCGCGTGGAAGAGCCGGCGCCAATAGCGGCGGAGCAGCTGGCCGTCGGGGATCCGGCCGAGGTCCTCGGTCATCGGGAGCAGGTAGACCCACTCCGGCAGCTCGGCGATCGGCACGTCGAGCTCGTCGGCCTCGACGAAGCGGGCGAGGCGCCGCCGCGCGATGGCGTAGCACCGCTGATGGGGCACCCGCGGCGCGACCCCGGTGAGGCCGAGGTCCTCGCGGACCACGCGCCTGAGGATCCGCTCCTCGACGACGAGCGCGCCCGGCTCGCGCTCACGCAGGAGCGCGAGGAGCCGAGCCTGCGTCAGCGGTGCGTCGGATGGAGGCGAGTCGGTCACGGCGCGGTCCTGTAGAGAGCTACTGGCGAGGTTCTACAGGATGGGCACCGAGTTGTCGCTCCGCAACGGCCAACGGCGGGCGCGAGGCGCCACGCGGCGCTCGCGTCGACCGCGCACACACCGAAGCGGTCGAGCCGACCGCGCGCCGCGGGGACCTCGCCCCCATGGCTCGCGGCCCTCGCGCACGCCTGGTTGGTCGTCCCCGGGGCCGCCGGGAGGGGCCGTCAGGACAGCTCGCGCTCGAGGCGCTCGATGACGATGTCGGCGAGCCAGTGCACGTGCTCGCGGCGCTCGGCGCGCCCGGCGGGGCCCTGCAGCGCCTCGGACCGCTCGGCGAGCGGCGAGGTCGCGAAGGTCCCGTGGTGGACCATCAGGCAGCCGATGGTCATGTAGAGCTGCCGCGCGGCCATCGGGCCCTGCTTGGGCAGCACGGCGCCGAGGACCTCGTCGAGCGCCTGGTGGAGCTTGTAGAGGTTCTCGCGGATGACCTCGAGCTGCGGGTCCTGCCGCGCGACCTCCTGCTGCGCGAGGCGCGAGAACAGCTCGTTCTCCTCGACGAAGTCGAGGTACGCGTCGAGCGCCCGGTGGACCCGCTCGCGCGGCGTCCCCGTCGAGTCGCGGATCGCCTGCAGCGCGAGGGCGTGGTTGGCGTAATACTGCTCGAGCACCTTCTCGAAGAGCTGCGCGCGACTCCCGAAATAATAGAAGATCAACGCCTTGTTGACCCCCGCCCGCTGGGCGACGTCGCGCATGGACACGGCGTCATGGCCGCGCTCCGCGAGCAGCTCGTCCGCCGCCTGCAGGATCTGCGCTGCGCGAGACGAGGTCTCGGCCGCGCCGCGCTGGGTTTCGACGGAGTCGTCGTGATTCATCGAGTTCGCTGGCATGGAATCTCCCCCTGGACCCGCCCGACGCAGTCCTCACCGATGGTCCCCCAACCGCCGGCGCGCTCGTCGCACAGGTAGACAAGATAGTATGACCCCCAATCCTGCTTGTCACGCCTTTGGCACGATCCCGTGCGCGACAACGCCGTGAGACCCGCTTTGATGGCGGCTGAGTTGCGCTTTTTGCAACGCAGCGCTTGAGTCGGCCCGGGGGTTCGCGGACAATCCCTCTGCGCCGGAGACCAAGTGACCCGCCCAACGACCACCGTCACAGCCCGCCGATTCGAACGTCTTCCGCTACGCGGAGGGCTCTGCTGCGTTGCAGTGAGCGCGCTGCTCGCGGCGGCCGGGTGCGGCGGAGCAGGGAGCGGTGAGGACGTAGGAGACACCTCGGTCGACGCGGCGGACACCGCCGCCGCGGAGGACACCGGTGGGGCGGCGGACACGACCTGTGTGCCGGCGACGGCCTACGTCTGTTGCGGCAGCGCGGTGTGCGCCGACGACGGCTGCGGGCCCCAGACCAAGATCGAGAGCTGCGACTTCGGCTGCGACGACGGCGCGTGCAACCCGTGCGTCCCGGAGTGTGGCGAGCGGGAGTGCGGCGACGACGGTTGTGGCGGCGCCTGCGGGTCGTGTGATGGCGGCGAGCTCTGCGGCGCCGACGGGACCTGCGCCTGCGGCGAGGACGGCGGGCTCGGGTGCTGTGGCGACGACGTCTGCGAGGTCGACACCTGCGGCACCCCCGGCGACGTCGTCGCGACCTGTGAGTGGGGCTGCGGTGAGGGCGAGTGCCTGCCCTGCGACGCGCCCTGCGGCGAACAGACCTGCGGCACGAACGCCTGCGGCGAGAGCTGCGGGACCTGCGACGGCGGCGCGAGCTGCGTGGCCGGGACGTGTACCTGCGTCGCCAACGACTACCAGGCGTGCTGCCCGGATGGCGGCGGGGTCTGCGCCTTCGACAGCTGCGGCGGCGTCGGAGCGGTCGTGTCGACCTGCGAGAACGGCTGCGCCGACGGGAAGTGCGAGAGCTGCACGCCCGCGTGCGATGGTCGTGACTGCGGCCCCGACGGCTGCGGCGACGTGTGTGGCAGCTGCGACGGCGGGGCGGTGTGCGGCGGCGACGGCGTCTGCGCGTGTGTCCCCGAGGCCGGCTACGCCTGCTGCGAGGACGGCGCGTCGCTCTGCGCGGTCGACTCGTGTGGTGCCATCGGCGCGGTGACCGCCAACTGTCCAGGAGGGTGCGTCGACGGGGTCTGCGACTCGTGCGCGCCCGACTGTGACGAGCGCGAGTGTGGCGGCGACGGCTGCGGCGGGAGCTGTGGCGGATGCGATCAGGAAGGCGCCGTCTGCGTCGGCGGCCAGTGCACCTGCACCCCGGCGGTCGGCAGCGCCTGCTGCGGCGACGCCGTCTGCCCCGTCGACTCGTGCGGGGTCAAGGGGGCCGCGGTCGAGAGCTGCGCCTACGGCTGCGGCAACGGGACGTGTCTGCCGTGCGTCCCGGCCTGCGACGGTCGTGACTGTGGCGCCGACGGCTGCGGCGGGGTCTGCGGCGACGCGCCCTGCGACGGTGGCGAGCAGTGCGTCGAGGGCGTCTGCTCGTGCGTCGAGGAGGGCGAGGTCGTCTGCTGCGGGGCCGGGGGCGGCTCGCGCTGCGAGATCGACAGCTGCGGCGCCGAGGTCGAGGACCTCGGCGTCTGCGAGTGGGGCTGCGAGGACGGGGGCTGCCTGCCGTGCCCGACCGACTGCGACGGGCGCGAGTGCGGCGACGACGGCTGCGGCGGGAGCTGTGGCCCGTGCGGCGAGGACGAGCAGTGCGTCGAGGGCGCCTGCCTCTGTGTTTCAGGCTGGACCGTCTCGTGCTGTGACGACGCGCGCTGCTCCTACGACTCCTGCGGCGGCTACGAGGGCGTCGTCGAGGAGTGCCCATACGGCTGCGCCGACGGGGCATGCCAGCCCTGCGTCGGTGACTGCGATGGGCGCGAGTGCGGCGACGACGGCTGCGGCGTGAGCTGCGGATCCTGCGAGGACGACGAGGTCTGCACCCTCGCCGGCCAGTGCTCGACCTGCGTCCAGCAGTGTGACGGGGTGGCCTGCGGCGACGACGGCTGCGGCGGGTCCTGCGGGGGCTGCGACGACCCGCTGACGTGCGACGACGGTCAGTGCGCCGCCATCGTGACCGGGCGGTTCCTGCGCGAGCGCCACATCCCCAACGCCGCGCTCAATCAGCTCGCGCCCCTCGATACGGCGCCGGTCAGCGGCCTCACGGTCTTCGTCTCGGACGCCGACGGCGTGCTCGCGCGGGCCGAGACCGCCGCCGACGGCAGCTTCGCCATCCAGCTCGGGGCGGCGCCCGCCGGGCAGGTCACGGTCACCCTGAGCGCGAGCCTCCTCGACGACGACGACGCGACCTACCTGGCCGTCGCCGACGCGGCCGGCGTGTCCTTCCCGAGCGCGCCCCACCAGGTCATCAACGCGTCGCGCATCTGGGCCTGGGCGGTCGAACCGCCGGCCGGGACCCTCGACATCGGCGAGGTGACCATCGCGGCCGACGACGGCTCGGGCGCGCTCCAGATGGTCGAGTGGCTGCGCGACACCCACGCGCGGGTCCGCGACTACTACGAGACGCCGGACGCGCCGACCCTGGGCGTCCTGTGGAGCCCCGACGTCACGCCGCTGTGTCTTTCGTGCTTCTTCCCCAACGGCTGGGGGCCGCTCCGCGCGCCGGGCCCCGCCGGCTCCGTCGATTTCGGTCGCTTCATCTGGTACAGCGGCAAGTCCAGCGGCGGCGGCCTCACGGGGCCGCACCACTGGACGCCGAGCATGATCGGCCACGAGTACGGACACTACGTCATGGACGTCTTCTCGCGGTCGCCGAACGAGGGCGGGGCCCACAGCTGGGACGGGGTGTACAACGCCGGCCTGGCGTGGAGCGAGGGCTGGGCGGACTTCTTCGCCCAGTGGTGGCTCAGCGTCGACGGCGAGCAGCCGCGCTTCTTCGCGGTCCAACAGGGGACGCAATACTGGATCGACTTCGACCGCATCGGGACCGCGCCGACGAGCGACGACTCGGCCTTCGGAGGGCTCGTCTTCCCGCTCCCGAACGCGGGCGGCTCGATGTCCCAGCAGATGAACGAGGCGGTCATCGCCGCGATGCTCTGGGACATGTACGACGTCGGCGCCGGCTTCACCGAGGCCGAGGTCGCGGCGCTGGGCGACGTCGTCTTCGAGCTGCTCCACTCGCCGCGGATGCTCAGCGCGACCTTGAACCGAGGCTACTCGAAGGCGGACCTCGTCGACTTCCTCGACGCCCTCCGCTGCGCCGACGCGCTGACCATCGAGGAGCTCACTCCGACGCTCTTCGGATTCCCCTACGACGACAGCCCCAGCTGCCCGTAGCCCGCGTCGTCGTCGCCACCGCCGATGCGCTGGGCGGCTCCCAGCGCCCCGCTTCGAGGTTTGCGCGGTCGTGGTCGCGCGGGTAGCCTGAGCGCGGTCGCCGGTCCGTCACCGGGCGACCCCACTCCAGCCGCTCGAAGGAGCCCCGATGTCGGCACGTCGCGTTCCGTTCGCGCTCTCCGCGCTGTCCATGTTGTCGCTCACCCTCAGCGGGCTCGTCGCCTGTGACACCTCGAGCGGCGACGCGCTGCCCGAGGGCTGCACCGTCGCCCTGTCGCCCGGCGACGACGACGCCGGGACGCTGCAGGAGGCGTTCATCACCGCGCAGTCCGGGGACGTCATCTGCCTGCGCGCGGGGACCTACAGCCTCGACCGCGAGCTCAGCGTCGCCAACCACCAGAACATCACCATCCGCGGCGTCGGCGACACCCGCGACGACGTCGTCCTCGACTTCGCCGGCCAGGAGATCGGCGACGACGGCGTGACCGTCACGGCCGACGGCTTCACCATCTCGGACCTGACCATCAAGAACACGCCCGGCAACGGCATCGTCGTCCACGCCGACACGTCGCTCTTCAAGAACATCAAGGTCTTCTGGGACGCGGGATCCGTCGTCGACAACGGCGCCTACGCGGTCTACCCGAACGACTGCTCGCGGACCATAGTCGAGGACAGCGAGATCATCGGCGCCGCCGACGCCGGCATCTACGTGGGCTCGTGCGAGTACGCGATCGTGCGGAACAACACCGTCCACGCCAACGTCGCCGGCATCGAGATCGAGAACTCCCGCTACGCCGACGTCTACGGCAACACGGTCTACGACAACACCGCGGGCATCTTGGTCTTCACCCTGCCCAACCTGCGCATCAAGGAGGTCCGCGAGGTCCTCGTCCGCGACAACACCATCTACGAGAACAACCGCGACAACTTCGCCGAGAAGGGCAGCATCGTGTCCTTCGTGCCGAAGGGGCTCGGGATGCTGACGATGGGGGCCAAGCAGCTCGAGATTCGCGACAACACGTTCACGGACAACGTCAACACCGGCGTCCTCGTCGTCAGCTTCGGGATCATGGAGACCCTGGCGAACATCGAGAACACCGACGACGAGATGGACCCCTACACCGAGAGCGTCTGGATCCACGCCAACACGTTCTCGGGCAACGGGACGACGCCCTCGGGGGCGTTGGTCGTCCTGGGTCAGGAGACGCACCCCGACGTGCTCTGGGACGGCGACACCCGCGACGACAGCACGGACCCGAAGATCTGCCTCGGGCCGACGCCCGCGTCCTTCCTGGACTTCGACGGCGAAAACCTCGGCACGCCGGACAACCAGCCGTCGACCGACCTCACCGGCCACGAGTGCACCCTCGACCCGCTGCCCGAGTACGCCGACTTCAGCACGGTGAGCCTGTGACCGTGTGCGCCCGCGTCGGAGGCCTCGCCGCGCTCCTCGTCGGGGTCGCGCTGGGCGGCTGCGCCGACCTCGAGGACGGCGGCGGACCGGTGAACCCCGCGCCCGAGGGGGCGCCGTGGGCCACCCTCGCCGAGTGGCGCGTGTTCGACGACGCCGCGCTGCAGACGCCCAACGAGCGGGTCGTTCCGTACGACGTCATCTCGCCGCTGTTCAGCGACTACGCGGTCAAGCACCGCTTCCTGTGGGTCCCCGAGGGCGAGGTCATCGGCTGGCGCGACGTCGGCCCGCTGGCGCTGCCGGTGGGGTCGATCGTCGTGAAGACCTTCGCTTATCCGGTGGACGCGCGGGACCCGAGCCTCGGCGAGCAGATCCTGGAGACGCGCCTCCTCGTCCGCGAGTCCGGCGGCTGGGCGGCCTATACCTACGTCTACGCCGAGGGCGACCCCGACCCCACGAAGGCGCGGCTGCGGGTCGGCGGGACGACCCTGCCCGTGAGCTGGGTGGACGGGGAGGGCGCGACCCGGAGCCTCACCTACGTCGTGCCGAACGCCAACGAGTGCACCGAGTGTCACGGCGAGCAGCCGGCCACGGACCTGCTCGGCGTCCGGGCGCGGCAGCTCGACCGGGACACGGTGGTCGACGGGGTGGCGGTCAATCAGCTCGACCACCTCGCGGCGGTCGTCGGGTTCGACCAGGCCCCGCCGGCCTTCGACGCGCGCGAGCGGATGGTCGATCCCTTTGGCGAGGCGGACCTGACGTCCCGCGCCCGGGCGTGGCTCGACGTGAACTGTGCCCACTGCCACTCCGCCGTCGGGGACGTCGCGCAGAAGGCGCTCTGGTTCGACTGGGAGAGCACCGACCCGGAGGTGGCCGCGCCGGTGGACATCGGGGTCTGCAAGATCCCGACCTCGTCGGGCGGCGCCAACTGCGAGCGTACCTACGACATCGTCCCCGGCGAGCCCGACGAGTCGGTCCTGATGTGCCGCGTCGAGTCGACCGAGCCGAAGGTCCAGATGCCGCCCCTCGGCCGGACCCAGGAGCATGTCGAGGGAGCGGCGCTCCTGCGCGCCTGGATCGCCGCGATGGAGCCCACCGGGTGCGAATGAAGCGACCGGACGTCGCCAGAGCCCGATGCGGCTCCGTTGACGTGCCGAGCGTGCGGTCGGCACGAGGCCGTCGTCCTGCCAGTGAGCGCGCGGGAGCGGTCGAGACGTCCGCGCGCCGAGTGGGCGACGTCCCTGCGGCCCGCGGTCGTCCCGACCGCCTCCACATCGGGGCTCACGACCAGCCTCGACCTCTCGCGACGACCTCCGGGCGATCGCGAGCCCCGGGGATCGCGGCCGGGCGGGCTTCAGTACGGCCAATCGTCGTGTGTACGGCGCTGCTGGTCTTCGCGTCGCTGGGTTGTGACGGGGCGGGGCAGGGGGAGGCGCCGTGGACGCCGTGGGAGGTGACACCGTTTCCCCAGGTCACGGCGCCGGCGGACAACCCGACGACGCCGGAGAAGGCCGAGCTCGGCCGGCTCCTCTTCTACGACCCGGTGCTCGGCTCGGACGGGGTCACGGCGTGTGCGACCTGCCACAGCGAGATATGGGGGATGGGTGATGGCCTGGCGCTCTCGGTCGGGGTCGGCGGGGGGACGCTGACCGGGCCGGGACGCGAGGGCCCGAACATGACCACTCGGAACGCGCAGTCCCTCTGGAACGTCGGCCTCCGAGCCACGCTCTTTCGCGACGGGCGCTCGACGTCGCTCGAGGAGCAGGCGCTCGCGCCGATGCACTCCGAGGTCGAGCTCGCCCGGGAGCCGGACGCCGTCGTGGCCGAGCTCGCGACCCTGCCGGAGTATGTCGCGGCCTTCGAGCGCGCCTTCCCGGACGACGCCGAGCCGGTGAGCGTCACCAACCTGGCCCGGGCGCTCGCGGCCTTCGAGCGCGGCCTCGTCTCGGACCGGGCGCTCTACGACGCGTACGTCGACGGTGACGTCGGGGCGCTGAGCCACGACATGGTGGCCGGGATGGCGCGGTTCGCCGAGCTGGGCTGCGCCTCGTGCCACGCGCCGCCGACGTTCTCGTCCGAGGCGTTCGCGGCCCGCGGGATCCCGGGGTCGGCCGACCTCGGCCGCTTCGAAATGACCGGAGCCGACGCCGATCGGGGCGCCTTCCGGGTGCCGTCGCTCCGAAACCTGCGCGACACCGGCCCCTATTTCCACGACGGGTCGGTCGCCAGCCTCGAGGACGCGGTCCGGCACGAGCTGGGCGTCGGCGGCGACGAGCCCGACCCTGACGACGTCCGCGTCATCTCGCGCTTCCTCGAGAAGGCGCTCGTCGACCGGAGCCGCGAGCCCGACCGACCCGACGCGGTCCCGAGTGGCCTGCCCGTGCCCGAGGACGGCTTTCGGATCCCGCGCTGATCGGGATCGCTTTCGATTGCGGGGCCGTCCCGCTGCGCGTAGAACGATCGTGATGGCTAAGGACCGCAAACGACGTTTTACCGCCGAGTATCGTGAGCGAGCCAAGGCAAAGGACGGGCGCGACGTGCTGTTCCGTCTGCTGCGGCCGGACGACAAGGCGGGCCTCCTCGATGGCCTCCGGCGCATGTCGGCGCAGTCGCGCTACACGCGCTTCTTCACCCCGCGGGACTCGCTCAACCCGACGGAGCTGGCCTACCTGACCGAGATCGATCAGGAACGCCACTTCGCCATCGCGGTGGGGCTCGTAGAGGGGGGCGAGGACATGAACGTCGGCCTCGGGGTGGGGCGCTTCGTCTGTGACGAGGACGACCCCAAGTCGGCCGAGGCCGCGGTCGCGGTCGTCGACGAGGCTCAGGGCCTGGGGCTCGGGAAGATGCTGTTCGAGAGGCTCACCGCCGCGGCGCGAGAGCGGGGCATCGAGGAGTTCCACCTCGACATCCTGCCCGAGAACGCGGCGATGCTGGGCCTGCTCCAGCGCCTCTTCCCCACCGCCGAGTCCTACCCGGACTCCGACGTGGTCTACGTGAAGTGTCCGCTCCCCGCCGCTCCGCACACGACCGAGTTCCCGTTCTTCCGGGTGCTCTCCGAAGCCGCCCAGGGGACGCTCCGGGTCATGCGCGCGTTCCGCGCCTGGCCGCTCCCCGACAACCTCGTCGACGGGCTCCTCGAGGACTCGCCGGACTCGGAGCGCCTGGTTCAAGAAAAGGACGAGTGGAAGTAGCGGTGACCTGGGCCGGGCCAGCGGTCCGGCTCTGCCTGGTCTGGTGCGTCGCGGTCGGCGCGAGTGTCGCGCTGCGGGACGGGGCGAGCGCCCACGCTGCGGTGCCGCAGGACAAACGCAATCACCTCGTCGCCGGCGCGGGGATCGCGGCCGGGGGATACGTCGCCGCGGTGGCGCTCGACCGGCGGCCGGAGGTCCGAGCCCTCGTCGGCTTCGGGCTCGGGGTCGCGGCCGCCGCGGGCAAGGAGGGGGCTGACGCGGCGGGGCTGGGCGATCCCTCCGGGGCGGACTTCGGGTGGAGCGTGGTCGGCGCGGGGGTTGGCGCGCTCCTCGCGGTCGGCTTCGACGCGCTCTTCGCCGGCGGCTCAGCCGGTGACGTCGGGGTCGGCGAGGGCGGCGCTCAGGTCCTCCACGCACCGGTCGATCTGCTCGGCGTGGGTGCGGTAGCAGAGGACGCAGATCCGCAGCGTCACTGCGTCTCCGTCCTCTGCCGGCAGCGTCGTCGAGGACAGGAAGACCCGGTCTCGGCGGTTGATGCCGCGGAGCAGCGCGCGGTTCCGGGCGTTCCAGTGCCCGAGGTCCTCGCCGGGCAGGCGCGGCAGGCGGAAGGCGACGACGCTGAGCTCGGGCTCGACCGGGACCTCGACCGGTAGCGGACGAATCGCCTCGCGGAAGCGGCGCGCGAGGTCGAGCTTCTCTGCCGCGGCCTCGCGGAAGGGGGCCGCGCCATGGAGCATGAGCGGGAGCCAGAGCCGGAGCCCGCGGTACTCGCGGGACAGCTCCGGCCCGAGGTCCGAGGGGCTCGGCACCTCGAGCGGCTGGGGCTCGCTGAGGTCCTGGAGGTAGGCCGCGGTCTCGGCGTGGGCCGCGCGGAGGCGCTCGCCCTCACGGACGAAGAGCGCGCCGAGCCCGTAGGGCAGGAAGAGCCCCTTGTGTGGGTCGATGGCGATCGAGTCCGCGCGGGACAGATGGCCGAGCCGCAGGCGGCCAGCCTCGCACAGGGCGAAGCAGCCGCCGTACGCGCCGTCGACGTGGAGCCACAGCCCATGCGCGGCGCAGACGTCGGCGATCTCGTCGAGGGGATCGATGGCCCCGGTGTTCGTCGTCCCGGCGCTCGCGACCACGAGGAACGGGCGCCGCCCGGCGGCCCGGTCGGCCCGAACCGCGGCGTCGAGTCGGCGCGGGTCCATACGGAGCGCTGCGTCGACGGCGACCTCGCGCAGCGCGGAGCTCGGGAGCCCGGCGAGGCGGGCCGCCTTGCCCACGCAGCGGTGCGCCTGAGCGGTCATATACAATGATGCGCCCCGGTAGTCCCCGTCGTCGCCGAGGTGATGGTGGCGCGCGGTCACGACGGCGCTGAAGTTGGCCATCGAGCCGCCGGTGGTGAAGAGCCCGCGCGCTCGCTGGTCGTAGCCGAGCTCGGCCGCGAGCCAGGTCAGCACGTTGTGCTCGAGCCGCGCGAAGCCGGGCGCCGCGGCCGCGAGCCCGGTGAAGCGGTTGAGCGACGCCGCGATGAGCTGGGCGAGCGCCGAGGCCGGGATCCCGCCGCCAGGGACGTAGGCGAGGTAGCCCGGTCCGGTGGTGTTGAGCGCCAGGCGCGAGAGCTGCCCGAGCACGGCCAGGGTCGCTTCGAGCCCGCCGTGGAGCGGCGCCTCGGCGACGGGAGGGGACAGCGCCGCCGCGCGCTCCCAGGCCGGCCCGCCGGTGACCCCGCTCGCGGAGCCCTCGGTGAGGGCCGGCAGCGCCTCGCGGAGCCAGGCCGCGACCTCCAGGGTCCAGCGCTCGAAGACCTCGGGCGCCAGCTCCAAAGGGTGTTCGGAGTCACTCGTGACGTCGACGGGACGGGTCGCGCTCATGGCGCGGACCTTACCCAGCGGGCCATTTTCGCGCCAGGGCCGTCGAGTCGCCTGTCCAACAGGGCGGTCGAGACGACCGCGAGCCAACCGGCGCCACCCGACCGCCCGTGCGCAGGCGGTCGAGACGACCGCGAGCCAACCGGCGCGACCCGACCGCCCGTGCGCAGGGCGGTCGAGATGACCGCGAGCCAACCGGCGCCCCTCTTGGCCTGCGGTCGTCTCGACCGCCGCGACGGGTTCGCGGGGCGAGGGGGAGGCGTCGGCGGAGGCCAGCGATCCGCGACGGCCTCATCAGCCACTACCGTCCTGGGACGGGCCGCGGAATCCGGTCCGCGGCGTCGTGGGAGAAGCGTCTACAGGCACCCGCGCCTGTTGGACCGCCGACCTCCGGCCGGCGCAGGGGGAGGGCGCGGTAAGCGCCCCCGAAAGCACGAATCGCTCAGAGCGCCTCAGACGCGTTTTTTTCTGGTCGCGGGGGCTGGCCCACGCCAGACGGCGCCTGAAGGCATCTGAGCGATTGGGAGCGGGGAGCCCCCGGGACGCTTGGGCGTCCCGGGGGCTCCGGAGATCACTCGGCGCCGGTCCGTCGGCGGCGGAGCGCCACCAGGCCGAGCATCGCGAGCAGGCCGAAGGCGAGGCCGAGCGGGGTCGAGCCACCGGCCTGGCAGCCACCGCCGCCCTCGAGGAGGATGGCGCAGCTCCCGCCGAAGTCGTCGCACGGCTCCTTCGGGTTCCGGTCGTTGTCGTACTCGGAGCCGTCGTTCTCGCCGCCACCGTCGGTGTCGGGGTTGCGGAAGTGCGAGAGGTCCGTGTCCGGGTCGTAGATCCGGTTCTTGTTCGGATCCTCGAAGTCGTTCAGGAGCCCGTCACCGTCGATGTCGTCGTCGCAGACATCGCCGATGCCGTCGCCGTCGAAGTCCTCCTGATCCGGGTTCGGGTTGATGGCGCAGTTGTCGATGCAGCTGATGATCACGAGGTCCGCGCAGACGTTGTTCGGCGGGTCATCGCCCGGCCAGCACTCGGGCGTCGCCTTGTCCTTCACCCCGTCGCCGTCGGCGTCGCAGTCGCAGGCGTCACCGATGCCATCGCCGTCGAGGTCCGCCTGGTCGGGGTTGTCGATGTCGGGGCAGTTGTCGAAGCAGCGGTCCGTCTCGCCGCTGACGCAGCTGACGGTCGGCGGCGTCGTGCCGGGCCAGCAGGCCACGGCCGGGCTGTCGTTGATGCCGTCGCCGTCCTTGTCGCACTCGCAGGCGTCGCCCTGGCCGTCATCATCGCGGTCGGCCTGGTCGGGGTTCGGCGTGTCGACGCAGTTGTCGATGCACTCGGTGGTGTCGCCGTCCTCGCACGGGGTCTCCGGGGTCGGATCGCCCGGCGGGACGTCCGGCCAGCAGACGCGCGCGGAGTTGTCGACGATGCCGTCGCCGTCGCGGTCGCACTCACAGGCGTCGCCCTCGTCGTCGTCGTTGCGGTCGACCTGATCGGTGTTCGGCGTGAACACGCAGTTGTCGATGCAGAGCGCGGTCTGGGCGTCCTCGCAGATGTCCGTCGGCGGCGGGTCGCCCTCGGGGACCTCGGGCCAGCAGGAGATGATCGACTTGTCCTTGATGGTGTCGCCGTCGATGTCGCAGTCGCAGGTGTCGCCCTCGCCGTCACCGTCGAGGTCGGCCTGCTCCACGTTCTGGTCGTAGGCGCAGTTGTCGATGCAGAGCTCGGTCTGCTTGTCCTCGCACGGGGTCTCCGGGGTCGGATCCTCGGGCGGAACGTCCGGCCAGCACTCGCGCCAGGACTTGTCGATGATGGTGTCGTCGTCGATGTCGCAGTCGCAGACGTCACCGGAGCCGTCGCCGTCGAGGTCCGCCTGGTCGGTGTTGACCGTCCGAGCGCAGTTGTCGAGGCAGAGCTCGGTCTGGAGGTCCTCGCAGGGGTCGGTCGGGGTCGGGTCCTCGGGCGGCACGTCCGGCCAGCAGTAGCGGAAGGACTTGTCCTTGATGGTGTCGCCGTCGATGTCGCAGTCGCAGGAGTCGCCGATGCCGTCGTTGTCGAGGTCGGCCTGGTCGGCGTTCGGGGTGACCGGGCAGTTGTCGATGCAGTCGATCTGCTGGAGGTCCTCACAGGGATCCTCGGGCGGCGGGCCGATCCAGCACTCCTCGGCGGTGCTGTCGATGATGCCGTCGCCGTCGCGGTCGCACTCGCAGAGGTCGCCGATGCCGTCAGCGTCGAGGTCGGCCTGGTCGCCGTTCGGGATCACCTGGCAGTTGTCGATGCAGAGCGTCGTGTCACCGTCGGTGCACGGGTCCTCGGGGGTCGGGTCGCCCGGCGGGACGTCGGGCCAGCACGCGCGGTCGGAGAAGTTGATGATGTCGTCGCGATCGGGGTCGCAGTCGAGGTCGTCACAGGCGTCGCCGAGGCCGTCCTCGTCGCTGTCGAGCTGGTCGGGGTTGTAGACCAGCGGGCAGTTGTCGCTCGGGTCGTCGCACTGCGTCTGACCGGCTGGCACCAGCGGGCCGTCGCACCAGCCGTCATCGTCGGTGTCGGGGTCGGCCGGGTCGGTCTCGGTGGGGTTGCCGTCGTCGTCGTGGTCGTGGGTCCCGTCGGTGTCGTTGTCCTCGTCGGGGATGCAGGCCACGCCCTCGGTCGGGGTCACGGCGATGGCGCCGTCGCACAGGCCGTCACCGTCGGTGTCGGGCTTGGTCGGGTCGGTGGGGTTGTCGTTGAACTCGTACTCGTCGCAGTCCTCGAGCCCGTCCTCGTCGGTGTCCTTGTCGTCGATGAGCGTGCCCATCTCGCAGGTCTCCTTGAAGTCGGAGCAGCCGTCTTCATCGGTGTCCTGGTCGACGATCGAGTGGATGGTGAACGGGGTGCTCGTGGTGATGCGAGCCCAGGTGTAGGTGTCGAGGACGGCCTTCTCACCCTTCGAGATGCGGGTGCCGCTCGGGAGCGTGAAGGCGTCGAGGAAGGCGCCCCAGCCGCGGGAGTTGCCAGCGCGGAACGTCGGGTTCGCCAGGTTGTACGGCGGCTTGATGCCGTAGACGAGGTTCACCTCGGTGTAGACACCGGAGGAGAGGCCGTTCTCGGGCGAGACCGGCGGCGAGACGAGCTGGAGCTGGTCGGCGATCGGGTAGCCGTCGGGGAGGATGAGCGGGTCGAGGGGCATCACCACGGCGCCCGTGGTCGAGCCTTCGATGTCCTGCACCGCGAGGTCGTTCCAGTACATGTTCAGCGGGGTGCGGGTCTGGTTCGAGTTGACCTCGAACATCCGGAGCCCCTGGAAGGCGGTCTCCATGTCGCGCGCGGCGAAGTGGAACTCGCCGACGTGGATGCTGATCTCGCACTGGTAGTCGCCCGGCGTGAGCGGGTTGCCGTCATCATCGACGGCCGTCCACGGGACGACGTTGCTCGCGGTCGAGCCGATGAGCAGCAGGTCGCCGTCGCCGACCCGGCTGATGGTCCCGTCGCCGTCGAGGTCACAGCGAATGTGGTAGGTCGCGTCGCTGACGTTGGTGTTGAAGGTGAAGTAGCCGTTCGGGCTGGGCGACACGATGATGGTCGAGTCGGCCGTGTCTCCGAGCGGGCAGCCGTCGGCGTTGCCGACGTAGCGGAAGCCGCTCACGGTCGGGTCGACGGCGTTGAAGAGGGACTTCGCCGGGAGGTTCAGGTAGAGCTCGTACTCGACGGGGATGGTCACGCTGCCCAGGGGATCGGGCACCGAGCGCCCGGCCTCGGCGCCGAGCAGACCGGTACGGTTACCGCTGACCTGGTACTCGTAGCCGTTGACACCGTCCATCTTCATCTCGATGACGGTGTTGGTCTGCGTCGTCCCGCCGATGCCGCCCGGGACGAGGGCGTAGAAGCTCACGTCCGCGGCCTTGCTCGACAGGTACGAGCCGGTCTCGAAGACCCACTGCTTGGAGTGCAGGCGGCCGTTTCGGACGACGCCTGTCGGGCTCTTCACGGTGATGTCCCAGCCCACGGGGACGAAGAAGTCGATCCCGACCTGGGTCTTCTGGCTGGTCGACAAGGTCGCGCGCAGGGTGCCGACCGGCAGCTCGACCGTGCTGGTCACGTCGCCGACCACGGGCGCGACCAGGGCCTCGAGCGTGTTGCCGTTCGCGTCCTGGAGCGTCAGCGTGCCGACACCGGACCAGGTCACGGTCTCGCCCGCCTCGAGGATGTCGATGCGGAGCGCCGTCGAGGATTTCAATGGCTGGCCCTTGGCGGGATAGCCGAATTGGGCCTCCCCCTCGGCCAGCGCGGGTGAAGCGGTTAGCGCGAGCAGCGCCAAGGAAAGGAGCGCTCGACCCAAGCCACGGCGCACCGGACCGTGGAAGGGGGTCGAGCACGCCGACGAATCACAGCGTGTGATGGCAAGCATGATGCCTCTGGTTGCGTAGGACTGGAGCCTGATACCGGCAGGCCGTGCAGTCACAGTGCACACGGGAGATGTCGTGTGGAGAGCTGGGTCGGCACAGTCTCCCGTTGCGACCCAGCCGTGTCAAGAGACCTGGTTCCCTGTACGTCGGCGGGACTTTCGATTCCACCCTCTGCACGGTTACACTTGTGTTCAGGTGTAACCCGAGGGTGCGCTGACAGACTGCGCCGTCGTATGCCACGCGGCCGAGCGGCGCCGAGGTGTGAACTCGGTAACAACGCGACGCGTCGCTGGACCGCGAAACCCGCGGCGCCCCGGGTTCTGATCATCAACCGACCGGTCGGCCGGAACCCCGCGCCCGTCGCCGACCATCAATTATATTGAGAGGGGCGGTTCGGCGGAGTGCCAGCTGTTTCAGCGGAGCCAGACACAGCGCGGCAGCGCGCTCGTTCTACCCCGGTTCACAGCGCTCCCGGAGGCCTCGTAACCCGGTTACGTTTATTGACGGACCGATCGGCGCGGCCTGTAACGCGCGTCTCGGCGACGTCGTCCGTCGATGTAACCCTGCGCCAGTGACTCCGCCGTTGACACGGCGAGAGGCGGCTTCCTAAGGTGTTGGGCACGGTAACTGCCGTTCGCGCGGAAGCCCACCCCTCCTCCATCGGGCGACTTCCAAAAAAACTTAAGGAAAAAGATATGGCCGAACCCAGCTTGGTGCATCTGGGTCCTTCTCGCCGCCTACCCGGCGTGATCCTCTGTCTCGGCCTCGGCTTGATCGCCGGTCCGCTCGCAGCCTGTTCCTCCGAGGACGGCTCAGCGGATCACTTGGCGAACGCCGGGGGCGCAGTCGGACAGGGAACTGCAGACATTGGCGTGGCCGTCTCGGCTGCCCCCAACCCCGCGGGTGTCGGGCGGCTGGTCACGTTCGACCTGACCGTCCGCAACAACGGGCCGGACGCCGGGACCGACGTGGTCCTCGACGGCGGCCTGCAGGCGGTTGATGGCGAGATCATCGGCGCGCTGGACTCGGCGAGCACGGGCTGCTCGATCGTCCCGCCGGCGACGTTCACGTGCTCCGTCGGGCCGCTCGCGGCCGGCGCGATGCGGACCTTCCAGGTGAAGGCCCGCACGAACGCGTTGGGGACCCTGCGGTTCCGCGCGCGCAGCGCCGACGACGCGACCGCCGACAACAACCACGCCAACGATACGCAGACCGTCGACGTCCCCGTCGTCGACTCGGTCGCGGACGTGGCGGTGCTGTCGGTGACGCCGTCGGTGAACCCGGCGCTGGTCGGAAAGCCCATGCAGCTGACCTTCGTCGGCCGCAACAACGGGCCGGCGAGCGCGGAGGGCGCCCGCTTCCTGATCGGCTTCGCGGATCCGACGGCGGTGAGCGCCATCTCGGCGACCACCAACCGCGGCAGCTGCGCCCCGGTCACGGGCGGTGTCCAGTGCAGCGTGGGTGTGCTCCCGGTCGGGGCGAGCGGCACCAACGACTGGACCGTGCAGATGACCGTCACCCCCTCGGTGCTCGGCGACCTGGTCGGAGTCGCGCGCATCGAGTCGGACGTGACGGACACCACCGAGGAGAACAACCAGAAGAACTTCAGCGTGGAGATCACCGACCGCGGCCAGGTCGAGCTGGCCGTCCTCGTCGACGACTCCCCCGACCCCGTCGCCATGGGCGACACGCTGACCTACACCGTGCCGATCACGAACGCCGGGCCCGACACCGCGACCGAGCTCACGCTCTCGCAGGGCTTCGTCGACCGCAGCGGCCTCGAACTCCTCACCGCGACAAGCCCGACCGGGACCTGCACCATCTCGGCCGGCGACCCCGCGGTTCTCTGCGAGCTCGCTGACCTCGCGGCCGGGGGCTCGACCTCCGTCGTGATTACGCTGCGCCCGACGGCCATGGGCGAGATTCACACTGCGCTGCTCGTCGACAGCTACGAGCTCGACCCGGTGGAGGAGAACAACCGCGCCGAAGAGCTGACGATGGTCGTCGCCGCGACCGGCGCCGACATGGGTGTCAGCATCACCGACTTCCCCGATCCCGTCGACGCCGGAGCCGAGCTCCTCTACACGGTCGACGTGACGAACCATGGGCCGCAGACGGCTCACAACGCCACCCTGCAGTTCGTCATCGACGGCGACATCAGCGACGTCCAGACGACGACCCCGGGCTGCGCGGTCGTCGGCCAGTCCGTCAACTGCATGCTCGGGACGATGATCAACGGCGAGACCGTGCCGGTGACCATCACCGGTCGCCCGGGCACCCCGGGGAGCATCCTCACGGCCGTCGCCCAGGTCGACGCCGACGAGAACGACTCCAACGAGGAGAACGACCGCGACGACGAGCCGACCGCCGTGCGCGGGGCGCTGGGCGTGGACCTCGGGACCTCTGTCTCCGACAGCCCCGATCCCGTCCTCGCGGGCGACACCTACGAGTACACCGTCCGCTGGTACAACGCCGGCGACACCCCCTCGACGCAGGCCGAAGCGCAGTTCGTGCTGCCGCCCGAGGTGGGCTTCCTCACCATGACCGTCTACGGGATCACCGGCGGCGGCGAGAGCTGTGCCTACGACTCCGGCGCGCACCGCGTCGACTGCTTCTTCCAGGACTTCACCCCGGCCCGCGTGGTGCTGGTGAAGGTCCTCGTCCAGACGGCGGACCCGGGGACCGGCCCCGCCGAGCAGAGCGTCACGCTCATCGCCGCCGGGATGATCGACAGCATCATCGAGACCGACTCCTACGAGGAGAACGACATCGACCAGGAGCCGACGACGCTCTACGTCTGTCGGAACGACAACCCCTGCGTGTACCCGCAGCTCATCGGCGAGGGCGGGAGCTACGCGTGCGACTACTCGCCCAACAACGGCGTCGCTTGTGATGCGCCCTGCTACGAGCCGGGCATCTGCGCCGAGGGCATCTGCCAGCTGGGCGCGCCGATCACCTGCCAGGCGAGCGACGACGAGTGCACCGTCAACGCGTGCAACCCCGACACGAACACCTGCGAGTCGACCCCGGTCGACGACGGCACGGCCTGCACAGGCGACGACCTCTGCATCACCGGAAAGACCTGCGTCGCCGGGCAATGCCAGGGCGGCGCGCCCGTCTCCTGCCAGGACGACGGCAACGTCTGCACGACGGCGAGCTGCGACAGCGCGACCGGCGAGTGCGTGACCGACTTCGTCAACGTCGCCTGCGACGACGAGGACCCGTGCACGACCTACGACGAGTGCGTCGAAGGCGCCTGCGTCGGTGGCCCGCCGCTGACCTGCGACGACGGCAACGTCTGCACGACCGACACCTGCGACCCGACCAGCGAGAACGGCTGCGTGTTCGAGCCGAACACGGTCGAGTGCGACGACGGCAACGCCTGCACGACCGAGTCGGCCTGTAACCCCGATACGGTCACCTGCGAAGGGACCGCCTACGTCGACTGCAGCGCGCTCGACGGCGAGTGCTCGTCGGGAGAGTGCGATCCGAGCACCGGGCTGTGCGTCGGCCACGCCATCAACGACTACGTGCCGTGCAACGACGGCAACACCTGCACCGGCACGCCGTGCGACGAGGAGCAGGAGCCCTACGGCGCGAACAAGGTCTACCAGATCGCGGACGCGGTGCCCTTCGACAGCGGTGAGGAGACGGTCGGCCTGTGGCTGCCTGGATTCTTCTGCGGCGCCGGGGCGGCGGACGCTCAAGTCTTCCTGTCGTTCCAGCCCGGCTCCCAGCTGGTCGTCGACGCCGACCACAACGCGACGCTGACCGGCGTCGTGAGCGTGAGCAACCTCGGGGGTGGCCCGGGCGAGCTCGGCCAGACCTTCGACGCGACGTTCCACTTCACCTACCGCGGCAAGGGCTTCCCGGCCGCCGGCAGCGGCGGGCCGAAGCTCCTGCTCGGCGCGCTCCAGACCCTCGCGCTGTACAGCCAGTGGGAGTACTACGACACCGTCGACGGCCTGCTCGTGAACCAGGCCGATCCGAACGACCGCGTGGTGCTGACCGAGCGCCCCGTGGGCGGCGTCTACCCGTTCCAGATGGGCTGGAGCGCCAGCGGCAAGAACCTGAACTTCGGCGCCAGCGTCTGGTTCTTCTTCACCCGCTCGGGTGCGGGCTGCGAGAGCACCGGCGTGGCCGACATCTTCGTCGACCTGAATCCGCCGGCGTGCCCGACCATCGACCGCTGCCTCGGCGGCGAGTGCCAGCCGGGCGAGCCGGTCAACTGCGATGACGGCGACGCCTGCACGAACGACAGCTGCGACCCTGCGTCCGGCTGCGTGAACGCGCCGATCACCTGCGATGACGAGGACGCCTGCACGACCGACAGCTGCGACCCGGTGGTCGGGTGCACGACGTCGCCGGTCACCTGCGACGACGGCGACGCCTGCACGACCGACAGCTGCGACCCGGCCGAGGGTTGCACGACGTCGCCGGTCACCTGTGACGATGGCGACGCCTGCACGACCGATAGCTGCGACCCGGCCGAGGGCTGCACGACGACGCCGGTCACCTGTGACGATGGCGACGCCTGCACGACCGATAGCTGCGACCCGGCGACGGGCTGCACGACCACGCCGGTCAACTGCGATGACGGCGACGCCTGCACGAACGACAGCTGCGACCCCGCGTCCGGCTGCGTGAACGCGCCGATCACCTGCGACGATGGTGACGCCTGTACGACCGACAGCTGCGACCCGGTGCTCGGGTGCACGACGACGCCGGTCACCTGCGACGACGGCGACGCCTGCACGACCGACAGCTGCGACCCGGCGACGGGCTGCACGACGACTCCGGTCACCTGTGACGACGGCGACGCCTGCACGACGGATAGCTGCGACCCGGCGACGGGCTGCACGACGACGCCGGTCACCTGTGACGACGGCGACGCCTGCACGACCGACTCCTGTGACCCGGCCACGGGCTGCACTACGGAGCCCGTGACCTGCGACGACGGCGACGCCTGCACGACCGACTCCTGCGACCCGGCCGAGGGTTGCATGACGACGCCGGTCACCTGTGACGATGGCGACGCCTGCACGACCGATAGCTGCGACCCGGCCGAGGGTTGCACGACGACGCCGGTCACCTGTGACGACGGCGACGCCTGCACGACCGACAGCTGCGACCCGGCGACGGGCTGCACCACGGAGCCCGTGACCTGTGACGATGGCGACGCCTGCACGACCGATAGCTGCGACCCGGCCGAGGGTTGCACGACGACGCCGGTCACCTGTGACGACGGCGACGCCTGCACGACCGACTCCTGCGACCCGGCGACGGGCTGCACGACCGAGCCGGTGACCTGCGATGACGGCAACGCCTGCACGACCGACTCCTGCGACCCGGCGACGGGCTGCACCACGGAGCCGGTGACCTGCGATGACGGCAACGCCTGCACGACCGACTCCTGTGACCCGATGACGGGCTGCACCACGGAGCCCGTGACCTGCGACGATGGCGACGCCTGCACGACCGACAGCTGCGACCCGGCCGAGGGTTGCACGACGACGCCGGTCACCTGTGACGACGGCGACGCCTGCACGACCGACTCCTGCGACCCGGCGACGGGCTGCACGACCGAGCCGGTGACCTGCGATGACGGCA